>JGI24159J19872_10002972_pt1 | contig 20706 bp, 10 predicted proteins | sample Ectturendosymbi4_FD_19872 | JGI IMG/M metagenome (IMG submission 19872) | reverse complement strand
ATTATGTTTCATAACGTTGCTATGAAAAGTAGCCAGAAATAACTTGTGCTCGGGGCGTTAACAGTAGACAGCATATCATCCATCGACGCGACATAATCTTATTTTCCTTCACACAGAAGACCACGACAAACCGCCCCGTGAGTGAATTGCTTCAAAACACAGGCAAGTTGATTACTGATTGAAACAAGTAAAACAGACGCAAACCAAACACGCTTATCAATCTGTTTTGGATTAGCGTTTGGATTAAACGAGCCAACAGTTTTGGATTAGTGTTTAGTTCCTGATTGCGTCCCTCAGTAGATAGGCGGCTTTGCTACTTATTAAAAACACAAAAGAGCTTTCAGTAAGGTTATTTGACACTTGACATTTTGCAGACAAATCTTCACTTTCCTAAAAATATGCTCTTCATGTGAATATTTTGTACAGTGGCTGCTTTTTGCGTTTTTGTTTAAAGCTATATTGGCGACTTGAATTTTTATCTTATCACCATCCACTTGTATTAAAAAACAGTTTGTACAATTTTTCATATTTTGCTGCATTACGTGATTTAAGTGACTGGCTTTTATTTGTAGTGAAATCATTCTACTGCGGAAAAGAAGTGTTTACTAACGAATACATTTGGTTTCAGTTTTCTGGTGTGTGCATTTGTTTTACATTGGGTTCTACCCAGTTTTTGTTGGTGTCTTTAAGATGTGGTTTTTGACACCTTCCAGTTTTTAATTTTTCGATGTTTACATTGTCTTGCAGCTGTTGGTGATGCGAATGTGCGAATGTGTCTTATTCGGTAAAACTCGGAAGTTTTACTTTAAAATAATACTCAAAAAGCATCGACTCCACAAAAAGTAAAATTTGTGGATTGCAAAACGCATACAAAGATCTTTGGGTTGAATACAACCACCAAAGGTTACAAGTGGGTCAACTCGTTATTTCACATAAATGGCTCCGTCAAAAAGAAACAGAGTAGTTGGAAAAGGAGTTAAAGGCGGTAGATTTTACACTGTATTAAAATCCAGTTTCAACTGCTTACCAATGACCTCAAGACAATATACTTGCTGTAACCGCGCAAAATTACGATCACCCTATTCAACTCGCCATCAGTATCTTCACGAATGCAAGAGCAACTGCCGGTAGTGGGTAAGGAGTTGGGCTAAATCTTGATAACCCATAATCAGTATGAAACTGAGCACTACTAGTGCATAAGAGAACAAATCATACTCAAAAGTATCAAGGATGAGGCGCCATATACTGTATATTGCCAGATGTGGTTTGCAACAACGAGATATAGTGGTGATGTATACTGTATAAATTCACATTTTCGCCTAAAACGAATGGGAGGATTTTTGCACTTTTAGGTTTGCTCTTTCTGAACAAACTGATTTCCTTGTTTCATTTCAATAGTTGTTGCGCCGGAAAGCCACTGCATGGATGTGCTCTCGGTTCTGTCTCGTCGCCGCATGCGTGCGTACGCGCGCGTGTCTGGACATCGCAGCGCGGTGACCGCATTTCAGCCGAGTAGGGATTTTGTCCTGTTTGCTTTTTTACTGTTTCCTGCTCGATATGCTGCTCCAGCGAAGTTTCGTGAAAAGTGACGTTTAATGCTACAGCGCTTAGAGACATGCAAACGAACTGTTTTGCAACAGCCTTACTACGGCTTCGCAACTCAAGTGCCAGGTTGCTTTGTCGGGAGGCAAGACCAATGCATTTACGACTAAGCTGACCTTGCTGTTTGTAGTGTATGAGGATGTCTGCAATTCAACATCAATAGCCAACCTCCAATACAAGTTCTTGGCATTCTGCATTGTGGTTCCTTCAAAAACGCCAATATTGATTCCCAGATCGCTATAAGGGAAGCGTTCAAAGCTGTTGAGAAAGAGATGAGAACCACAGAAAAACGGAAGTAAAGGAAACAGAAGTTGGAGTATCTAATTTATAGCATTTGAAAGAAATATGCCTTCCAAGTAAATCCAAAAAAGCCTGCTGTTGCTCTTCTCGGAAAGAAAGGTCGATGCATATCCTAACTTACAAAACTTCGTAAGATTCCGATTGGGGACAAAAGAACTCACAATATAAACTATCCTCCTATCTCTGCTTCGACTTAGATTTTTGTTTTACAGTTTGGCTACTTTCGTTTTTAAAGTTCAAGCAACATACTTTGCGCGACCAACTCAACCTCAAGCAAACGCTTTTAATCTGCTCTAGTGGCGAATCCCACAACACTGTTCTTAATATCTTAGCCAGTTGTGGTAGGGAACTCCAAATCCGAAAACGTCATAGTTTTTCGCCAATTGGTTATGGCGGAAGCGTATTGATTTTCGGATGAACACATACTTTGGGCCAAACATCACCCACCCCGAATTAAAGCAACCTTTTAGACGAGGAATTCATACGGTAAGGGTTACTTAATGCAAACAAAGTTAAGTTTTCAATCAACGTCCTTGACGGGACACTTAAATGCATGTAATCTTTTTGTTTGCCTCAGTTTTTCACTCAATCTACTAAAATTTTATTTGACCAAACGGAATCGAATCTTCCTGTACTTTATGTTAGAGCAGTGGTGGGCAATTAATTGTCTCGGGGGCTACTTTGAGAAGGCCGGGTTTACCGGAGGACATGCGTTCTAATTTGATCAATAAATAAATAAATAAAACAAAAATATTAATGGCACATAGAAAACTGTCTATCGAAAGGAATCCATTCCCAGCAAAGAATCAGACACTAAGATCTTACAGAGTAGCCTACATATTTCGCCTACGAAGTAGGCATCGTCACCTCTTATTCAAAAAGAATCTGTTTGAATTCAAATAAAAAAAATAGGTTATTCAAATAGAAAAAAATATAATGTATTATGTGGTACACAGAAAAGGTTTTATTATAATTGTTTTTGAGCAAATACACTTTATCCGGCGCAAGAAATTTAATGTGACAAATGTAAACTCACACAAATTTTATATCTGAAGATAGATGTTTTCTGAATGATTCCCGCGGACCACTGAAAACGCTGTGGCGGCCACTAATTGCCCGCCCCTGTGCTGGAATATTAGCACAAGATAAGATGAATCATAAAATTGTTTTTAATTTTCAGTAACGTGCCGTGTGAATAACTAATGTGTTCGAAACTGAATAATGAACAACAGCTGCTAGTTACAAAATAATCGAGTCAAGGGTGTTGGTGAAAGGATCGTGCATTTCCTGCTTCAAACTACCCGTTGAAATCACGGTATCTCTTCATTTTTTGTGCTGGCCGCGCAATTCTGCCTTCATTTGAATGGCAAAACAGAAGTTGTCATGTTGGTCATGCCAATGTGGCTGTGCTGGAGCAACATCTGATTACTACTAGCGATGCTGCCATAGCCAAGGTGTGTAGATGCAGTTAACGTTCACTGACGATTTCCCAATCCAACATTCCAACCCTAAAGGCGTGCGTTGGTGGCAAATGACCGACAGACTGATGTCTACAGGCAACAACTTGTGTTCACCGAGATTCGTGCACACGGCACGCGCCGATCGCAAACCGGTTCTCCAAATAGAAATCTTCGTGAAAGGGCAATCATGACATGGGATTGCAGGTTCACTGAGTTTCTCGCCAACGACGGATCTCGTTACAGAAACAGCTGTTTCATTTTTTGATAAGACATGTCTCCGAATCCTACGTCGATCCGAATCGTAAAATGATATTTCAACTGGTCTGGAACGACGGGTAGACAATCGACATGTCATAAGTGATGATGAGTTCGTAACAAATGGCCTTCTAACAAGAAGCTGTGAACGTCAGAACTTGATGCAGGCAGTTCCGGATAACAGCGCTTTGGTGATGTTCATTGTTTACCTTCAAACGAACAAGCGCAAACAGATACTTCACAATGAAGTAAACAAGGCAAGAATAACGTAACATTCACCTTAAGCCGGAAACCACGATAACGTCGGAACAGCCCGCCTTCAACGAATGTGAACATGTGCCTGTTGCTAATGTTATAGTGCAGTTTCAACGCGAAAGCTTCTTTGAAAGTGTTTCGTGTTTTTTGAAAAAACGTGCTTTTCTTTTTTCTTTCAATGTAATTTTTTTGAAAAATAATAGAGATCCAGCTGCGACTAACTGTGAAAAACGCGCTTTAGCCCAAAAGACTTACCCTAGCGGGTCAGCAATTGCAGATAAATGCAAAGATCTGTGCTTACACTAACGGGGAAAAGTAATTTTTCTTTCTGAAAAACTAAAGTTGTTCTAACTTTGCAGCCAGAGGCACACAGGCTTATCTTTTTTACTGAAACTGAAAAAAAGTTGGGAGTCGAGATGATCTCGTACATAGACGTAGCCAGGGGGGGCCAAAGGGCCATGCCCCCCCAAATTTTTAAAAAACATATTCATTTTGTGCTTTGAGAGGCGGTTTTCCAAACAAAATAGGGTTATTCGCCTAATATCAAATATTTTGGCCCCCCCAATTTTTTTTGCAAATTTTCGGGCTAGCTGCGCCACTGATCTCGTACGCTTGGTCGGTGTTTTAAAGCCGTGGTAGATGCTAATGTTTCACTCTTACGAAAAAGCCACGGCTTTGGCCATTGATCTTTTTTCTATTTTTCTTTCCTAACTTTCCCGTTGGGATGGAATTTAAATCCTGAATTCTTGATTGCATTATCGGTTTGTTTCACATTTTTGGTTTAACGCTCGAGCTGTTTTTTTTCATATTTTTGTCTCCTCCCCCCGATTGCTTTCGCCGCATCTGAAAGGATAGACACTATATGTGAGTGGCAAAGAGCTTTGCTCAGAAAGTCTATAGGCTCTTTTACTGGTGACATGACAAACAGTGGGAAAAAAGACAAGATGAAATCAGAAGCATGGGGCTCAAGCTTAAAATATAAAAGGCTAAAAACGCCCGCCAATACAAAGTGAACATCTTTTTTGAAAAACCTGAGCGATCTACGCAAAGTTTTGGCGAAAAATTTGAAAGCATGTTTTTGACCATCGCGTTTGTACGTAATGGCTTGACTGCTGTGAAGTGCAACGTCACTGCTGTTGGCTTCCCGCAGCGTGTGATAAATTTCCAATAAAACCCACAGATTTTGCAATAGTCATGAGGAGGAGAAATGTCGACAAACGCCACAACAAAATGCCACAGACGTATTTCAGACCATTTGAGAGAAAAGCTTCTGCAGTGGCGTAACTTCTGCACCACATACGTTTGCTTCAGGAGCGCTTTTGCATTCAATCCGATTTAATTGACCGCGCAGCGTGTGCGGTTGCATACGCGCGGGATCCTCGTATTGCTAAAAATACAGGTTTTCGCAGCAAAGCTGGTATATTTGGGTGAACAGCATTCGGTGTCTACTTTGCTTTCGTCACTAAAAATTGCTTAGGTCGAGCAGAAGCAAAGTGCAAATCATTCCATGCGAAGCGCAGGCTTCTACCTATTTATTGTAAGTGCTGTACTTCTTTTTTAAGTTGACATTGGCTCTTTCAACTAGTTATATCACTTTATATTTGTAAGATATTTAGTTGACTATCACACGTTTTTGTTGACAAACTTTAGTGCCATTATTTGACTACAAATAGTTTTTGTCCCACTTTATTAAACAAGTTATTGTCGTCAATTAAGACTATTGTTCCAAGTGTAGTTAATACTAGCCTACGAACCCGAAAAATGAGGGGAGGAATGAATAGTTCCAATGTGAGCAAAGGGAGGAATGCATCAAACAAGGTTGGGAACCACTGATTTAGGATGAAAGCAAAAAAGATTAGAATACTGAATAAATAGCTGAAACTATTGCATAAATGGGATAATGCAACAATCGGCAACAAAATGGTCTGAGGTCGGAGTGCCATTCATTGTCACACTGCACGGGCGCGCACGCCCTATATCTTTTGGTGGAATTATCCCGAGCCACTGCACACATGGAGCTTTCGAACTCTGTTCAAACACGTTCACCTTCACCGTGAGACTGGTTACATTTTTCTCTTGACAAATTGCTCATTCTGAGCTTTGACATCGAGTTTCTTTGATTTGAAGCAGTTTTTCTGCCACACCAGATTCAGCATTGCTTTTGTTTAGTTGTGATTGTTACTTGGACTTTTACACGTGTTATGCCAAAAGCCGTGATGGCGGCGTTTTCACAAGAGGTGAAGGCTCTACTTCGGTTGAGGTAAACCGCATCACACCTGAAACCGTCTCGTTGTTTGACGCACTGTGTAGTTTTCTGCAAATGAATGACTGAACGTGGCCTTTACACTCAACCACCTGCAGCGTTACTACAGGATACTATGCACGATGTTAAGTTTAATTTTTCCGCCTATAGGAGAAATTTTACCTGGAGTAGGCACCGCCTCAAAATTGACAAGGATGATATCTACTGACGCGTTTCTAGAATACATGTTCTATGTCTCGTTATGGATGGCGGAACAACGCATCGGGCTTCCGGACACCCACTGTTTTTCATGGGGGCCCAAGATAAAAGGAACTGCAACTATTTTCCGAATTATTACTTTTTTGTTATAAAGTACATCGTCTCAAAAATTTTGCGAACTGCCAGATCTTCTACATAAGGCAAGCTTTATTTTCATCCCAACCTTGTTGTGTTGTTAAACCGTAAACGTGGATCTCCGTCTTTCCCTGATGTTCTGGTGCAAAACATCTCTGTGACAAATTAATGAACCGTCTGTTTGCAGATTGCAGTAGGGAAGCTTGGGATGGTCTTATGCGCAGTACAGCAAAACTGGAAAATGTTACGTAGTTCCAAATAAATATTACTACCACAAGAGGTTGGTACGCAGGGGTTTAAAGATGCAAAGTCTTAGATATAAAGTAAAGGTCTTACCATGGTTGAATAATTACCGATGACGCTACAAAAATCAATCAACCATGATGCTGAGGTAAGCATGTAAATAAAAGAAATGAACAAATAAAATTGCCACATGGTATTGACAAAGTCTAAGGATGCAAGTTTTATGAGCGATAGGTGAGAATATACGGTATTTGACGAACTAAAGTTTTAAAAAATGCGTAAGCTGTTTTTTGAAAATTGATACAAATCTTGATTTTCGCCCGGAAAAAGAAAGCGGGATATTACAGCCAACGAGCAAATAACAACAAAAGTTGTTATTAATGTCTTCCAACACTATATACCAGGAGTGTAGTGGGGCAGGAACGCATTCCCTCACTTTTTCATAGTAATCTGACTTGAAGATGTGTGGTTTTGCTCAGATTTCCTGCGTGCGGCTCCAGACTTCACCCAATTAAATAAATGACAAGCTTCTCTTGCGTAGCACCCGTAGCATAATTGTGTAATTACTGAAAATGTCTAGATTTTTGACTGCGTTCCCACACTTCTTTTTTCACGTTCCCATTCTTCCTGTGCAGCAAATGGCTAGATTTTTGGGTGCTTCCCCACACTTCTTCTTCTTAGCATACCACGCCCCTGCTGTACATGCGGTAAGGCTCACACCTTAAGGGGTACATACAACTATCATATCACCTTTTCAGGGCATCCACAAGATCAGGTTGAACATTTGTTCAGTCTCCCACAACAAAAAACGGTTCCATACAGCAGAAACTATTATTTTCCGAGATTTAATGCAACTAAGCAGCTCTTATTGATGTAAACAAACAAACATTGCTCTCAAGTCACGCAACAGTTGTCCTTATTTCTAATATTTTCTGTTTCGTTGATACTTGCAAATGTATTTGATTATGTTGGAGTTGACGGTTCAGCCATAAAGGTGAAATTGGTTTTCATAAAAGCGTATTCGTTGTGATTTTGCTCTAATGAACTCAACAAGTGACAGATTTTACCAGAAAAAAAGTATTTGGGGCAGAACGAAGGAACAATGTGTTTGTAAGCATCTGCTACGCAGCCACAAAGCAGGAGACCAATTAGATTTCAAGGCGTTTCTTTTTAGTCAATGTTTCGGTTTTATATCCCAGTTTCTTTGTTTTCAACTGCACACCCAGGTTGGTGTTTCTTTTTACGGTCAAAAACCGTCTGACGACTTTCGCTTTGCGTCAGTGAAAACACAAACGTTGCCGATTATTATCACAAGGTATCATCACTAATGTTCATCTTCGCGTTTTTCAAAGGTCAGCGTCTTTGCATTGCAATGTCGGTATTCTGCATGCTGCCTTCCCTCGCGAGCTCGTGTTGTAAGACGAGGATAACAAGTTTTTTCACCGAGAGGTGACGCGGATAACCAATCTTCGAGCAGAGCCCCTTGCGAAGCAGAAGCGTTGTCTGTTAATCTCACGGTGATCTGACTCGGAATAGATGTTATCGACAGAAAGGCGTACGTTTTAGCAAACAATTTATTCGTGGATGCGGCTGCTTCTTAGGCTGCAGAGCGTTGAAACTTCTACCGCTTGGAGCTAGAAGTAAATGGCATCGCAATTCTTGTCCGGTTCACAGTCGACCGGTACATTTTTGTATGGAGCAGAACGCGGGTAAAAAGTGGCATCGTTTGTTGAGGTGATAATAGGTGGGTGATCATCGCATCAAGGTCGCCATTAAAAACAGCAAAATGAAAGACAAACTCAGGTGTTTCTAGAAAAAAACGCCCTGCAGCAAAATGTCGCTAACGTTAACCACAAACAAACATTACCGTAGCCGAAAACAACATGAACATAGCGGTCGTCTGGCTGGCTTCCATCGTCGCAGAGAAATGCAAGAGGACCCGAATGATTGGTTTTTAATCAGGAGAATGTTCCGGATCAACGCGCCTTTTCGACGACATGTTTTCTCGTTAATGAATGGGCAAATACTTAATGACTGCATACTTTGCGCGGCAAGTTTCTCTTCGGAACTTTCGTCCAATAAATACAAATTTAAGAAGACTTGTTCGAGGAGGCGATATAATCAACACTTTGGGACACATCGTTTCAAGCGAAATTCTCCCACGTTCGAGAAAGGTAGATATAATACTTCCTTGCTTTTGTGCGAGATACGAGCTCGTAGCAAAATTGACAAAGACGAGCCAGGCTTTTCAGCCGCCGTGGTGTATATACAAAGCAGCGTTGTACAAGTTTGACGCCGATACGATCCCAGGGAAATTTTCATACCACCACTGCTTCGCCCGGCCATGCAATTGTCTGAGAGATCGACGCATGACTGTTTGATCCCCACAGGCCTGATGACCGTTCTGCGCTTCAACAAAAAGTGTTTCGTTGCAATACTTGCCGTGGACTTGGCTTGCCCAAACGAATGAGTTGAGTTTGTGGACCTCGGAGGCCTTGGTTTTACGGCAATGACGCAAGGTGCTTTAGATGCGTCAATCGAGAAAATATCACATCAATTGCTGCGCTCACTAAATTGCAAAAGAATGCGGACGTCGACCCAGAAGGTTGTTAAATTTAACAGCGATTAGCTGTTCAGCTGATAATAATCTTATGTTCATACGTTTTGTAGTCTGTAATAGCTTGTTAAGCTGTCTGCGGCCTTGACTAGCTTGAAACCCTGTTTATCTTGCCAGAAAAGGATCAATGAAAACCAGCTATCAATTCTTGTTCGTTGGCAATTATGTGAAAAGCTGATCCGCTCCCCAATGTCAAGTTTGTCACTGGGTGTTTAATTCTTCAACAACCAACTAGATTGTGTGTCATTTTGAGGATGGGTTGCTTTCGACATGTAATTAAACCGGTGTTTCGTGGTTTCCATGAAGATAAAAGGAGGGGCTTGCTTCCGTATTTTGACCTTAATACCTACGAATAACACAAGACAGTTTGAATTTATCCAAATAGATAGCTTCAAACTATGACCTTTCGTCGGGAAACTGTTGCTTTTCAAATTAATTTATCTTCTCTAGCACGAATTTGTTTAAGTTTTATCGATTTTTTGTGTTTTCGGGAAATTTTTGCATGGGTTGAAAAGCACGGTAAATTTTGCGCAGCACGTCAGCATTTTTTGCTGTTTTTGTAGATTTTTTAAAAGAGAATGCAAGTCATGATTTAACAAATGGATACATCAAGCCCTTTTTATGTCCTTTGCGATTCTCTCTACTTGAAAAAAAACATACAAAAACTGAACTCAGAAAATTCCTCGAGGTTTTCTAGAAGAATACAGTAAAAAAACTCTTAACGGTTGCAAAACATGAAGTTTTTTTTTAATGCGCTGATCACATCAAACAAATAGTCTGCTTGTAACATACGCATCATTGTGTTGGCGATATCCCGAGGTATTAGATATTTCTTTTCTCTGCTATGCGCTTGGTGTTGGGAACCAACTAGTTAAAAAACGTCAAGAGTTGCATATCGGTTGGTGCTTGCTCAGTCGTTGATACGTCATAACAAGCCGACTTGCGCCGAGACGACTGATTTCAGAAGCAGATGCTTATCCAAAGAGAATGAAAACCTCCAAGTTTGACTGTTGAGCCTATCGACGAATCAGCCTGCCAGGCATAGGCGTAGCCTGGGGGGATAGGGGGCCATGCCCCCCTCAAATTTTTAGAACGTATAAGCATTTTGTGCTTTGAGAGGCGGTATCCCAAACAAAATAGTGTTATTCGCCTAAAATCAAACATTTCCTCCCCCAATTTTTGGGCTGACTACGCTAGTGCTGCCAGGCACTGCTTTCATAACTTTGTGATGGTTTTGACTGCACATATCCACATTTCAGCATGAAGACACCACGAGGGTGACACAGCCGAAATCGATTTCTTAGCAAAACAATTTGCGATCAGATTCGGCTTTGTCATCCTTGTAGTGTCTTGATCCTTATCCAAAGAATCATACTTCCCTTAAAGTTCTTGCATTTAGTAGAGAGAGTCAATTAGAGTGTGTTACGTGCAACAGAATTGATTTCCAACATTTTGGCATGTATGGGTTGGAATCAATGTATTGATGGTGTGGGCTTTTTAAATTTACAATTTATGAAAAATGTGGTCTGAGCAGGAATTCGAAAACATTTGGTCAAAATCATGGTTGTTTGGTCCACGTACTGTACGCGGCATATCACCGCCAAACCACATCAAGGTTCAGAACCGTAGCATTTTTGTTTGTTTTGAGCTCTTTTAGGAGGTTTCTTTTGATAATTGCCTTTAAACTGCTCGTGCTTTTAGCTCGTCATGCATCTCAACCGACAGTGTAGCGAGTAGGTATCTTCACCGACGAGGATGCTTTGCGTCGACTGTAGCTAAACGGTACCTCCTGACTGACCAGACCTTTATCATCTCATTACAGTAGTACCATCATTTCATTGAGATTTGTTACAAGATTGCCAACCCTCGGTTCCTCGGCTTAGCGCCTTAAAAAGGAGTGCTAACGTCTTGTCAAACTTTGCACAGTAGTAGAGCTTCGCCAACAACGTGGCCGTCCTGTTTCATCAACCTTCCCTTCTGCTTAATGCCTTCCTCGCTGTTTGCGGCATCAGATGCCCGTCAGCTCGGATAGTAAATTAACAAAGTGCTCGTGAAGTCCGGTTTTCCATGATATATTTCCTTGGAAGCATGAGCAACCTCGTTGTTCCGTGTACAAGTTACGTCACCACTTTTGAATTTCGTTTCGGGTGAAGAGCTGAGGTTCGCTTTGCATCGACGCAGCAACTCAGCTCAAAGAATGATATCTGACGTTATAGTTTGTTTATTTTAATTTCACGGTTTAGGTCGTCAAGTCAATCTCAAGAATCTCGATAGAAAAAATGAGATGAGAACCAGATAGGAAGTATTGCAGTAATAGGCTTCTATCGCCTGCTGCAACATAAAAATACCGAGAATATTTTAGTGCGTTCAAATCTTCAAATCGATTTTGAGATGGTATGTTTTTTCACCAATGATTTTGTAACCTTGCTTTAAGAAAAAGACGAACTACAACTAAACCTGCAATTAAAAGGAAGCCCTGCAAAAAACTACTAAAATGCTTTTCGAAGTTTATTTATTCTTTAGCAATTTATTCTTTCAATAGATCCAGCTCAGCCCCTGCCGTTCATGAAAATCGATCTTGAGAGATGCAGACATAAAACCACGATTTACTTACTTGCACTTGCAGTCTGCAAGTTTGGACCTTGTCAAAATTGACGCCATGTAGCAAAATAATTTACTTCTAGTTTTTAATTTGATTTTGGTAAGGGCGGCGATAGCTCAGTGATAATGTCCGCCTCTCAATTGAAAGGGGGGGTGTTCGATCCACGGAGTATATCACCCTAGCGCTCCTGAGGAAACAGTGTTCGCCTCAACCGCCACGGCAAGAAGCAAAATTCACGCGTCGTCTTGTCGCCAAATGCCGTCACTAAAATCAAGTTCACTTCTAGTTCGTTCTGATTGGCACACTGTGTGGGTTGAAAAAAACGTTTTTGCCATTTGCACAGTGTTTTCCAGTTTGTATTTCGTTTCAACTATATACGTTTCAGTGATTGCGACATGCGAAAATAGCTTCAGCGCGAGCTGCTCATCAAAGAGAGTGAGAAGTCGGTTTGAAAAATCTCTTTAATATAACTTTTAAGATTTTTAGAAGGTTAAAGGCAGACTTCGCTTTTACGTCTCAAAGTTAATTTGTTGCGACTGTATGAAGTATACACAAATTTTTGATTTATGAAAATAACATTCCCAGTGATAATGTAGGCCTATATGTATAAATATTTGGAAATAAACTTATAGATATATTTTCCCTTCTACTGTCAACCTTAAATGTACCCCTTCAGATAGACAAATGTACCCCTATGGGTACATGTATCTCAGGTTGGAAATCCCTGAATCAAACAGTCCATTTTCATAAACATTAAAATTCAGTGGAGGTTGTTTTTTGCTCGGTCTTTTTGTCATAAGCAATTTTAAGGTGCACGAGACGCTCGTCTGTTGAAATGCTGAAGGGGTACATAGTCAGAAGAAAGGTTGGGAAACCCAGGTATAGTTGAATGTTGCATTGTTAGATCCACACCTTGTCAAAACCACCCATCTTAAAGACGACTACGTGGAGTTACCCAGCCTATGCCATCTCACCCAAATTTCGCCTGAAAGGCAACTTGTTAAAAGCACGTATTAGCAGCACGGTAGATCAGGTTGCACATCATTATGAAAATAGCCCTGCTCATCGTTACTCGCAACCAAATGTCGCTCGATAATAAAAAAGTACTTTCTGTGAAAAACGTAATTTGCCCCAAAGCTTCAGAAAAATCTCGAAGGTGCGTCTAGTGCAAATTCTTTATGTATTTTAGAAAGACTTAAGACTTTAAATCTTGACAGCTTTTACATTCGGTCAGATCTACATATAGGTGATCCTGGTGCAGCTATGTCAAACTGCGGCCCACGGGCTGCATGTGGCCCAGTCAAAGGTTTTGTGCGGCCCAGTTTAAGTTTTCGCTGTAGTAAAAGTATCCTACATACTGACAACCAGCCCGTACTTTGATAATTTTTAATTTGACATTTTTGATACAGGTGGTCCTCAGTGCCACTTTATCACGTCGTTACCATTGCAGTTAGGATTCGAATGCTTTCAGTGCATTAACGTAAGCTAAATTTAGTTTGCTAAGATAAAAGTAAGCCGTTAAATGTGCGGCCCTCAATATGTCATTCAATGTGCGGCCCTGGTTAAAATAGTGACATAATGTTTGGCTCAGTAAGCCATCTGGGTTGGACATAGCTGTCCTAGTGACACACTGTTTTCATTGAATCACGACTGGAAACCTTTACTGTTTATTTAAAGGGGAAAACCTTTCGCCTGGTAGAGCTAGTTGAAAATATAACTGCTAAACAACACGGTCCAGTTCCTCCTCACTTTGAAACATTCCAGTTGAGTAAATTGAGGACTGATCTACTTTCGCTTGAAAAATTTTGAACGCAGGAAACTTGCAGCGCCTTTTATTCGAAGGTTTTGGGATGTTGGGTGCTTGTTTCCGAAACAGCCGAACTTAGCGTCAAATCGAAACGTCCACCATGACAAAAAGCTGACTTGTTTTTATCCATCAACAGAATGCGCAATCTCTCTTTTTGAAGCTGTCATACATGGAGAGTCGTACACAATAGGTAGGAAAGTTATTGCCAGGGGTGTCCGCAGAAATTTTTCCAGGGGGAGCAGCATCAATATTTTACTTATCTTTTTCAGGTTTCCAGTGGAAATGGACGCTCACAAAACGCTTTAAAAGTTCCTAGTCTAAATTCCTAGGGGGGGAAAATGCTCATTTTAACCCCCTGCGAACGCCCATGGTTATAGTCTGGCATAAAAAGCAGCAACAGTTTTGTGACTATTAATCATGAACGTGGCAAACTATCCAGAGAATTTTCGAGCTCATTTGCGTTTCGAATTTCAAAACGCACACCGCAGGCCCGTGATGTGTTTTCAAGATTCTCAAATATGATAAGCTATCACCATTTTCACTTCGAGCCGAGTGCGAATATTATAATGTCATTGCAAAATACTGGGTGTACTATAATCCCATTCCCTTCGATTTTTACACTCCAGGCTGGCTGTCGCTTTCGATGCACTGATTTTCAACATTACGTGTTCAAATCGGATCACTGACTCACTAACCATCTTGGGAGTAAGTACAATTAACAATGAAGTTATTAACTGCGAAACCTATCACGAATCTACTTGAGTTGAATTAAGTCACTTCTCATCCCACCGTTGTTTAGCAAATTGCCACAAGCGGCCTCACGTGCACCCGGCACACAAGCTTGTTGAAGTGCCAGGACCAATGAGCTACACATATGTGACCTTTTCAGTCAATTACAATATATTTCAATTCTGGTCACGTTGAATCCGGTAAGTTTTCAAAATCATAGATGACGTTGAGCCCGAGTTCGAATCATTTGCTGCGAGGTCTTCGTCAGACTGACAGCGAAACAACCTGCGTGGTTGAGCAAAATGTGATCACGGGTCGACCGAGTTTGAACCTCTGCATGTCTTTAAATTGAGCGTAAATTCTTGGAGAAGTGAAAGAGTCCTAGAAAAAATTAAAGTGGTGTGATCAACAGATGTGAGTTCGCTTTTTGGCGAACAGCTAATTTGCAGCGTGCTCACGGACTACAACAGTTAGAGAAGCCATGTCGGCAGTCAAGTGGTGAAACGAAATTATATCACTGTTCTTAGCCTTCGTTTACTGCGACGTTTTAGCCGCACACTTAGGCTGATTGCAAAACTATAAATGTATCTTCGTTGTTTGCAACAAGACGAGCCACTTACGCTTAAAGCATGAGTAACGAAAGCCATTCAGTAATGACAGGGATTTTATCGATAATAAGCAGAAAAAATTTAATTTTGTCGGTAAACGCGGCATTTTTGCTATAAGTTGACTGGTTAAAGTATTGGTTTACAGTTGGGTTTAAATGAGTAATGCACTGCTGTTCAATCAATTTGCTGTGATCAACAGCCAGTAGTGACATCGGGAAACGAAATCTAAGAAATGTACAACTTCCGACTGAGCTCTCTGCAGAACCGTAACCCGTAAACAAATAGTATATTTGTGCAGTGTTTTCAAGGTGTTGTGAGAGACCGAACAGGTCTCACAAATGTTTCCAACAGTTTTTCAAAACACAGTAGAACCCCACTGCATAACCACCACCGTAATACACTGAAATCTCGTTTTGTGACGATGTCGGTATTCAGATGAAATAGTTGCGGTCACTCAAAATGTCTTTACAGTCATCAAGGTCAAACCTTTGAAAAACCCTGCATATGTGCACCTCCAGAACACTGGAAATTTTTTGCAGGTTTATACTTACAACGGACGTGAGGTCAGCTTTGAATTTTATGGAGTCTTGCCAAAGATTTGTAAAGCGGTGCTCTGCGCTAATGGCAAGGACTCGGAGAAAAAAAGCTTCCAGCGTGGTGCTGACGTTGACTCATAACCATTGCTGCGTTTGCCGAGCAAGCAGTCTAGTGGCTTATGTCACACAGATAGCGAGATATGATTGCCAGGTTATTTTGCAAAAACAAGCAAGTAAATCTGAAAAACAAGCCCAATAATAGGCAATCCGAAAAAAGCCCAAATGCGTTTTGTAGGAAAGTTGAGCAAAACAAAAAAAAATCAAGTAAATCAAAGACAAAAGCAAGCAGGCAAATCCGAAAAATCCAAAATGAGTAAATTTACACAATGACACATTCAAATCGCGTTTTTAAGTATATTGAAACAGCAAAAGTTCCATAAAATTTGGAAAAAACAATACGAAAACAGAAACCTGCATAAAACAAGCAAATGTCAAATAAAACAATCCCAAAAACACCACTTGCAAGTCATCAAAAAAACACAACTCCACAAAAAAACAAGCCCAAATTCGTGGGAAAACCGCAAGGTTGGCAACACTGATGATTGGATCTTCTTTGTTGTGAAAGCACAAGAGTGTGGCGAGCGAGGCTCAACAATTGACTTCCTCCCCAATATTAAAGTCAATCCGTTGTCTCAGCACACATGCTGATGACGTTCAGCCTCACGTCAGTCTATTCATCAACAGCGCAGCGCAGATATCTGGATGGAAACATTACTAAACATGCGTTGCAAATAAGGTTGTATTTCTCAACTTCGTAAAATGTAGCAGTTTATAGAGTGTAGTGTGTTTCGAGATTCGTCAAAGCAGAAATGTTTGTGGCTCCGTTTGAGTTAGGTTGAGCATAAACTAATCTTTTTGCTCCAAAGATTAGAAAAAGAAAACATGGATAAAGACTAGGATTCACTGGAAAGAGACATACGTGAGATAAAAAAACGTTTTGCTTTAAAATCTGCATTTAAATTTTAGACAAGAATGAATGCACGATTGTTTGTCATTGTGCGTTTCATCATTACATAATTTTCAAATAAAAAATTAGGGTCGTAACAAACACTGCTTCTGAGAAACTCTCCCGCACCACTTTTTACATCTCTGGTTCGATCCAGGCCCGTAGCCACGGGGGAGCATTCGGGGGCAGTCCCCACCTAATTGTTTTATGCCAAGCCCCGAAAATTTTGTTGTGTGCAGAAAAAAATTTTAATATATAATAAAAACAAATATCGTTCTCCTCTAAAAATGTATTTTGCCCCTCCAAACCTTATAACCTGGCTACGGGCCTGGTTCGACCACGTTTTTGGAATAGACCCCAATGAAGGAATGCAAAATTTTAGAATCTGTTTAAATCTTTGCAATGCGCCACTGTATTCTCTGGCTCATAACCGCGGGGAAGAAAAAATTTAAGGAAAGTGAAGAAATTTGTCCAACTTCGGTTTTAACATTTATTGTGTCGCTTTTGGCCAGCCTTTTCCAGCTTTCTCCATTTTCTTTCTGTGAAAATATTTGAACGACTGGAAAGATACCAGTACCTTTTCGTTTTGTATAATTTAAAGATTTTTAGAACACTACAATATAACATTCAAAGAATTCTTGTAAAATTTTGCTCTAAATTTTACAAAAGTTTCACTCATTCTAGTCCGATTTTTACCCAATTTTGCTCCAATTTTCACACTTTTTCAGTTGAGAGAGAGCCAGTGACTGTCTTGCCCTGCCTTCTTCAGCTGTGCCAAGGCCTAACTGGAAGCGGACTGTCCTAATCACGCGTGCGGGGCGGAACAAAGTTTCTTGCTTCTGAATGTATATGTGCGTTTGTTCGAATGTGTGAGAATGGTAGATGGAAAAAGGGGGGTTCTGAAGAGCGTGTGCGGGCCATAGCCTCCAGTTTATCATCAACCTATCCAGGTGGCAACCCCTTGCGGAAAAATGTGCATTAAATTGCATGGTGCTCCGCCTTCGTTCCGGTCAGCATTCATCTTTCACACACATTTTAAGCGGTAAAATCAAACCTGGGGATGAAGTCATTACTTCACGTAAACTAATCTCCCCAATCCACCGTTTTCATTAAACTTGGATGTTCGCACACTGGTTTTGCCTGATGCTATCTCATGAAACAATGGCAGTTGTGTCTAAGGGCAGAGGCTCTCATTTTTGTTTCACCAAAGTACCAGCGCTGCAGTCCCTTTAACACCATTGTAGCTACTTACTCCATGAAATTAATGGGAAACAACCGGGTGTAAATCCACAGAAAGGTTTTATTACAATACTTAAAGGGCGAATGAATAACGGACTGTCAAAATCCGCAATGAAGAAATTTGTTTGAAGTTTTGCACACACTATAAACTTCCATTGAAATACTTGTGCAGTTTACGAAAGGATGTTTTTCGCCTACCTCTGCAAAGCAGCTATACGAGGTATATTCCACTTTGAAACGCTTTCAAATTACGAAGCAAATTTGGTTCCAGACGTTTTTAATCTGTTAAAGCGTTTGAGTACAAGTGGCAAAAAGCGATTCTTGCATTCGCCTACGCAGCGCAAGTTGGCTCCACTCTTTGAAGAAGTTTTCAGTCTTTCTAATGACCCAACGAATATCGCAGAATCTCCAGGCGCCATGTCGTGGGTGGCCGTAAAAAACGCGAACACAGATGCGAAAGAGCGCTCAGCCAACATAGCGCACGCAGTATTTCGTTGCACTTGTTCGCTTTCTGCTCAAGCCTTTAACGCAACCTGCGGTCAGGAAAGTAAAAGAACTGTTTCGGCGGCAGGTTGTACGCTGAAGAAGTCACACCCGCGTTGCAAAAGATTGCCAAGTGGCTTTGGGCAAAAATACGACCGCAAGCTGCGATTTCGTGGACTAGGTCGAGTACTATCGCTGTTGGAAATACCGACGCACTCTACTACATTATCTCCATTACTGGGTCGACCGAGGAAGCAGCAGCCCATAGTACATCAGTGGGTGAAGGCCGGGGTTTTTTAACGAACGGAAACAGTTAGAAGCATCCAACGCCGGACACAAAGTGCAGCTACGCTTCCGTCCGACGTAGGAGCCGGTTATTCGTATCTTTTCCAAGATTTTTATGCCGGTTTACATTTTGTTGCTGTGGAACAGCAGCGACCAGGTTAGCGTATGACTTGCAAGTGTGACCGGAGAAGTTGTAAAAGCAAAGCGCAAAGAACTGGTTGCAATGAAGGTAAATTTTGCGTTACAGTCTTCTTTTGTACAATTTCAACCCGTAAAGCCTGTTCTTTCACACTTGTTCTATTCTCGGTCACTTAGTCCACGTGATTTCCAATAATCGGCTTACATTCCATAATCTCCAAGAAATCAATATAAAAATTATCGTTTGAAAAATAATTGCATCACCATATCTACCTGATGCAAAAGCTACCACATAACCTTTTTACTTTAGTTTTGCTAAAAACCTACACGCGTTTATACCGCCCTTCCTACAAGTCCTCTTCGTCAAGATCTTGGCCACGATGTCATTCCGACCTGCTTGCAACAATTTCTTATCTTCACCTGTGTCAGGGCTTATGTGCTGAATCCCGTTCACTCATTTAGTTCACCTTAACGTTTTTCTAACACAAAACCTTTTTTCTCCAACCGATTTAATTTCTTTGCCTGGCTTTACTTCGAAAATCAGGTAAAAAACGGTGAAAACGATTTTGCATTTTGTAGCCGTTGAAATGATGCAGACCTCTTCCTGTTGCTGTGTATTGGTTCAAATAGATTAAAATGTGCTTTGTGCGTTGAAAAAACATCCACATTTGTTTCCTGGAATATGCTTTACAACTGCAGTTGGCTTGTCAATTTCAAGCTGCAACAGGATCAAAATTGGGTTGCTTTGCAAAATGGTGTTATTTTCGACCTCTGACGCGATTACAGCGTAGCCAGAGCCGTATTAGCCGCACTCCACACATCCCAATTGGGGAGGACCCACGCTGGCACAGGGGCCCAAAATTCAGTCCTGTCACCACTTAGCCCCTCAAAGAAAGCGAGCCCAACTTGAAATATGAAGCACTAGAAACCAGTGAAGTTTCTATCAATCCGTATTCTAATCTGTCCTGCAATTTATGGACAGAGCAGTACCTGCAGCTGATGCCTAGAATAACATCACCTGATCATTTTTGATACGTCTGCGAGGTAATAAACGTATTTGAGGCTTGAGCCTAACTAGCACATTTCTTTCCGAAACGCATTCTAATAGAAAGTTGCTGTAATTGTTTGGAAAATTTCGTTGTTCACTTCGCTGGTTTTCTGTGTCCAGCCGAGTTTGATAGCATGGTTTTAAAATCCGTGCATCGTCAAATCCAAAATCCCACGAGCACGTTATTCACCGGAACTCGATTTCTGCGTCGCGTGTGGATATGACGTCACATATACCGCTCAGCCACCGGCGTTGATGATCAAGAGATCTAAAAACGGTACGAGTGACATGCGCAATGACCTTCTTTCTTCCAACACTCGGCTGTTGGCCAACAAGCTGAGAAGATCTGTGTTGCTGCATTTAACCACAATCTTTGTGCCACTTGCAAAACAGAAAGATTTTATCTCCGCCGCTAGTTTAAGGTTTTGAAACGGTACGTTTTCAGACAGGTTGCTTTCGACTGCAGATCTTGAGGAACAGAAAGCATTTGTCAAAAAGAGACAAAATGGTTTCTTTCGGAGAAAAAAAATTGCTTGCCAGGTGGCTCAATGTCATATATTTTGATGGAAAGAAGGTACTAACCACAAACGTGCTTTTCGTTCTCAGTTGTAAAAGTTGTACATCTCTTATCCTTCAGCAATATAAGAAATTTGGCTTAAAAACAACACTCAATGTCTTGCTACCAGCTTGCAGACGGATTTTTATTTTTGCTGATCCGAACTGCAGTGGCGTAGCTAAGGGGGGGGGCGGTCCGCCCCTGGCGGCACTTTATGGGGACGGCACCATGGGCTATGCTGTATGCTATAAACCTGCAAAGGCTGTATTGAAATAAAAGTGGTTTTAATGTCGGGACACTACTCGCAGTTGAAAGTCGTATTTGATTTTGAGTAATTTAAA
>JGI24159J19872_10002970_pt1 | contig 20710 bp, 11 predicted proteins | sample Ectturendosymbi4_FD_19872 | JGI IMG/M metagenome (IMG submission 19872) | reverse complement strand
AAAATAATAAAAGAAACTATAGAAAATTTGTTTCAACTCGATCTTGACAAACCATAAAATTACCTATCGTATTGTTATGAAAAAGACACTTTTGCCCCCGTTGTAAGGTTGCCAGATAGCCGATATTTCACCGTCCCAGCCGGTATTTCATTGCTAATTTAGCAAAGGCCAGTAAAAAGCCGATATTTTGAAAATCGGTGCCTGAAGCCGATATTTTGACCGGCTATCTGGCAACCTTACAACGGGGGTTCTGGCAACCTTACAATGCAGAACCTCTCAAATTGTAATGACTCTAGAAGCAGATCTTGTCAGCACAGTTCCTTCAACGATGTACATGTGATAACACTCATTGTCTCGTCGTTTTCACTCGTCCTTTGTTTAGTCCAGCTATGTCCAACCCACGGCCCACGGGTCTCATGCGGCCCATTCGAAGGTTTTGTGCGGCCCAGTCTAGGTGTTCGCTGTAGTAAAAGTATCCTGCATACCGACAACCTGTCCTTATTTTGATAATTTTGAATTTGACGTTTGAATGCAGGTGGTCCTCAGCGGCACTCTATCACGTCTGTTATCATTGCAATTAGGATTCGAACGGTTTCAGTATATTAGCCTAAGCTAAATTTAGTTTGCTAAGATCAAAATAAGCCATTCAATGCGCGGCCGTCAATAGTATGTCATTCAATATGCGGCCCTGGTCAAGACAGTGACTTACTTTTTGGCTCAGTAAACCATTTGGTTTGGACATAGCTGGTTTAGTCACACTTAGCATCTTCCGTCGTCCTAAACGTGATCTGCATGAGCATTTCTTTTGGCAATTAACCGTGTACCGGCGTAGGTGGAGTTATTGTTTGAACTACTACCGCAGGCTATAGCAGGCAGAATACAGGAAAATCATGGAAATGAACACGACGACAGTAACATTGTGGACACTAGCGAACCTTTCACAATCACGTGAGCTGCATTATTTCTTTCACATTATTTCTTCAGAGGACTATGACTGGCTGAAGCAAAGGCCAGCGAATCAACTGTGTGTTCATCTCTCTGCCATTCTTAGTGGTCAAGAAAATAGAGAGAAATTTTTTGAAGAGTTTCAGGTGAACTAGAAAATGTTTGTTGCAACTGAAGTGAATGTAGCACGCAAAAAAATATTAGTTGTGCTATGCAGGGCCGGATTAAATGAACGCGAGGCCCCGGGCAAAGTCGTTACCGCGAGGCCCCCTAAACGTTTAGCACAACTGCCCAGCTATCACATGCCCTCATTTCAGCTTTGCAGAAGCACCGGTCAAAAACAAAAAAATTGATATGATTGGTAGCCTATACCTTACAGACAGTTGGGGGTGACCATGTACGGCGGTTCGTAAGTGGTTAATTTGTTCAAACAGAAAGTTGTATCACAAAAAAACGATCTTTTGCTGCCGTGACACTACACAACAATCATTTTTGTCATAGACTCTCTGACCATCTTCAGTGCACAAATCGCCCATTCACTTGTGTATTGAGGAAAGATATTTCTACACTCTCTCGCAGTCACAGATTAAAACATAAACCGTTTCCAAAAAAATGTTCTCAACAAAATTCACGCAAAAGCAACTTGAACCGTACTACTTGACCCAAGTTTTACGATGGGAGCTTTACAATAGTTACATCTGTTCCGTGATGGAGTGGACAACAGCGAGCTTCGTTTGATCTAAGACTGATACCCTCACGATATCGACAAGAACTTCGCAACTAATTGTTACATCAGCGCATTGTACGGTAATTGCAAAGGCGTTAGCTTGCGAAGAATACTTAGTAACGAACTTATTGAAGATACCCTGACCTCTGTCACTCTGTGAATGTGTGCTTTTTGAAAGTCAGCTACGAAATGTATCATGACGCCGCACTTTTTGCACGCACATGAGCGGTTGAGACTCACCGCTCATGTTGTTCTGGTCGTTGATCATTCTTAAATTATGACTTCTTTGTAGAAAATTCTCGAAAAAATGGATATTAGGTAGTTTATGAAAAGATCAAGCATTTCTGATAGCAGAAGTGTAGAAAACATTTCAGACAAAAGATTGAGAATTGAGGTTCAACCTGCACAGACTAATGGGTAAAAAGAGTAAAGCGTTTTGTGAATCTCCGTTTGCATTGCATCGTCAACCTGAAGGGGATGAGAAAAATTTCGACGTTGCTCCCCTGGAAAAAATTCTGCGGACTCCCATGGATGCACTGATTTTGATGTCATAAAGCGTGGTGCTGTTTGGTTCAATTCTTTGAAGTCACTTAGAAGCGATAATGCCAAAGTTGTCAGTTTCCTTTTGCATACTAAACCAGGGATCTCAAACGCGCAGGGGCGTAACGAGGTTAGATGGCGCCCGGGGCAAGGAGCAAGTTTGGCGCCTCCATGTTCGAACCTGAGGTCTTTCGGAAGCGAATGTGCTGTATTGAAGAAAGTACTTGTGACATTATTTGGACTTTTTGGCGACCCCGCAGGCATTCGGCGCCCTTACAGTGACTCGGCACCCAGGGAATTGCGCCCCCCTTTCTCCCCACTCGTTACGCCCCTGCAAACACGCCACCCACAAGGGCATTTTGTGTGGCCCGCGATGCCGTTTGGGAATTTTCAAATAATTAACATTTATGTTATTTAGTTTATTCACCGTTGTACAAGTTCTTTTTATACTTAAGCAGAGACGTTTAGAATTGATTTGCCTATAACTCATGGTACCTTGTGCAGGAAATAAGATGTGCACAGCCTNNCTATTTCTAGTAAGGTTCACGTACCGCCACTGTTGNGTCAGCGTCATAATGCGGCCCTCGGGTTGCTTTATAAGCCCTCATTTGGCCCTCAGAGCAATTTGAGTTTGAGACCTCAGTACTAAACGGAGTAATCAACAAGCTCTACAATTCTGACGCGTGGTGAACAGCTTAAATACATGAAAAACCAGTAAAGGAATGTTTTGATATTCAAGCGCGAGGCCCCGGGCATTTGCCCGGTTTGCCCAATGGTAATCCGGCCCTGGTGCTATGGTGTTCATACAAGCAATACTACCGTAAAAAGGCAAATGGCATCAAATTGTACGGAAAGAAGTTCACTTTCCGTGCATGTAAAATTGGAATTTTACTAAGTGCATTATTTTTTAGAATTTAAGAAAACGCCTCCGCCACATTAAACACTACAGTTATCGGTTTTCATTTTTAATGAAAAAAAGGGTTAGTTTGCTGATGCTTACCATAGAGCTATAGACTATGCTCACAATGCGTACGTTTGTACAATGTTTGAAAATTTTTCAAACCAACCATTGTGGAAGCTTCGTGAAATTGTAAAGAAAATAACACGAAAATAATGAATGCAAATGTCAAAAATGTTTTTTAATGCTTTTCGAGAATCCAGTGCCATTAAAATATGCGTTTACGAATGCAGCCTAAATTTGTCACTGTTGACAAAATGGCCGGTATTTTTACAAAACACATCTGGCACCCTACTCCGTTGTCCCTCTTTTGAAAGGTCAGGGGGGCAATGCCACCGCTCTCCGGCGTCCCTGCTTACCGCTATTAGCAGTCACTGTCTCGCTGCATTACCCGGTACCTGCCCAGACGTCTGAGTTCAACAGTCACATGCGGCAAAACGCCAATATTGTAACTTGAAGTGAACATTAGAAGATCTGTTGCAATGTTATTGTTACACATTAAAGATCAACGTTAAAGCAATCCGCTCGCAAGTTTGGCAATCTGCCCCAGGGTTGCCAGGTGAAAATTTCAATAAAAAGCTAAACAGTGCTAAAAAGAAGCCAGAAAAAGAGCCTAACCAATTGATTAAAAGCCAGAAAAAAAACAAACTTTATTTGTGATATTGCCCTTCCTTTGTCACAGAGAAACATATGAATTACAAGAAATAATAAGAATTTATTTTCAAAATTGAGATTAAGGCAATTTTGGCATTGTATTGAAGCTCATTACCGATGCTTCTCTGACTTTTCATGGTTTGTGACTGTGAGATNGCACACTTCGGGTGTGTGCCACAGTTTGCATACTGCTCCATCGGCGCCTTGCTGCACCCATGCCACAGTCATNTGCATTCANCCCTGTACTTAGGACCAGAATCATAAGAGCTCTTCCACTTCTTCGACATCATTGTCGCATTTATGTCGTGGAGACACAGACCAGTCTGCAAGCGTTGAGCCTGCTTTGTGCTTTCAACGCAATACACACTACGCGAAAACTTTATTTCAAAACTCGCACCCCTCAAATATAACCTACATGAGAACGTAGGTGTCGGGTCAGTCTGATACAGCATTTATCAAAAAAGTTTCGTGTTGCCGAAAAAAAAGGAATAGTAATATTTTCCTTCAGAGGTAAATTTTTCAGCATAAAAAAGCCAAAAAAGAACCAAACGGCCAAACAAATTTCTAAGGCTAACCAACTTGAGATGATGCCAAAAGACCAAATAAAATTTTTTAGGACAACCAATTTGAAACGAGGCCAGATTTCTGACATTTGGCCTACAAAGGCCAATCTGGCAACCCTGACTTGCCCCTGCAGGCAAAGGAGCGGGCACGAGTGATCTGCAATCTCATCACTGCATGACACCAGAACAGTGAATCTGGCTCTTGTGCAATGTGATTGTCATACCGGCAAATAAACTGTCGTTGCAAGAAATAAATCAATTAATCGGAATTGAGCTCGAAAATTTTGGTTCTTAGTCACAATTTCCAGGGAGGGGCATATTCCCATGGTTTTCACGCACCACGATTTCAAAACTGTTTGCTTGAGTTCAATGAAAAAGCGCACCCATGATAGTCATTCTGTCCGCATTTACATGCTCAGCAACAATGTTGACCTCAAAACTAACAACAGAAATTATAAAAACCATTCTGAACTATATGTGTGCACGACAGCTGCAATAAATTTGTTTCAAGTCAATCTTGAAATTACTTGAAATTAGTTATGATGCTGTTCATGAAATTGAAATTACGTATTTGAAATTACTTACTTGAAATTAGTTATGATACTGTTCATGAAATTGAAATTACTTATTGCTTGAATTCAATGTAAAAGAGCACCCATGGTAGTCAACGGGAGCACAGGTGCCCTTACATAACAATATCATAAGTAATTTCATGATCATGAAATTACTTACGATGCTGTTATGTAAAGGCACCTGTGCCCCCGTTGCCCCCACTTTCAAAGGTCAGGGGGGCAGTGCCCCCGTCATGCACCCTCGTTCCGGCGTCCCTGTGTGCACCCGAAACGTAGGTTTTCTTTACTGTCAACGTGTTACATGACGTCCGTTACTCACGAACTGCCCACTTTAGTTTAGTCACAGCCCCAATGTTATGTGAATGGTGACCGACAGTTTGATATGTCATCACTCAACGGTTAAACAACATTTGTTAAAAATCTGTTACTTGGNCAGATTCAACCAGATGAAACAACTTTTTTTAATATTATTGTGTGGCGCGGCGTGTTGCCACGCTGGTGGGCCTGCTTGCTCGGACAATGTCGAGTTTGGCTCCAGCTTTTACAAATACTTCGGACAAAGAACGCTGTATGACGTAGTCAGAGGCAACTTTCCAAATGCAATTGGTCGCACGCAAAGAGGTAAGTTTTAGATTCGTTTTTGATCACTTTCAGTTACGCCTATTGTGTGTTGACTGATTTACTAAAAGGAGGTACCGGCAGTTAAAAATTTTTTAAAACTTTGCGAAGCACACACTAAATTATAATTTCTTTGTTCTGAGCCCCGAATTCCCGCTTCATAGTTTCATAGTGCTCAACCGAGGCTCAGACAGCAGTAAATCAAACGTTTTAACAAGGAAGAGTTTCTGATGATCTTTTGATGAACCTATTGCCTGTTTAAAGCCGGTGCACTTTTGTAAAAGTTAGGTAAATTGTCAAGACTTTTTTCCTGGACCCAGTGATGCATAAGTATCTTCACCCCGGTGGCTTATCGATAGACTAGCCTTCAGCCCAGGCAGCCTACTGGGAGCGTATGGACAGGTGGGAAAAATTTCTCCACTCTTGCAGCCCCTGCAGCTGAGCCTGAAACCAACGTGTTGGCCGAGCCTTCCCTCGGGACTATCTGAAGGATGTTAAGTCCGGCCTGCTGATGACTGGGCAACTCAGTGACCCTACCTAACCCTTGCCCAGACTCGCGTTGGATTTGTTTCAAGGTCATCATTCTCTCTCTTGTAGATTCTGCCATTCACTAATATTATGTACGACTAGAATCTAAAAAACTTTCTTTATACATAGAAGTGAACTGATGAAATTTTGAATGTGTTGCAGAGAACTGCACTGCTATTTATGTATACCTTTTCACACGTCATGGAGCGAGGTTGCCTCACAGAGACTCCCTCGAATATCAGATGAGGCTTCGCACATTGGCAAAGCAAGTGAATCACACTGGCCACGCAACACTTTGTTCTCGTGACATTCAGGTCCGACCCTATGTTTCTATTGTGTGTGCACTTTTTCTACGCTGAGAGACGTCAAATGCTTGACAACACTGCTTTAATGACTTTGTTTTGTTTCCTTGGCAGCAAATGCTTTTCAGTAAAAATGGTGAAATCAAGCAACGAGTGTTCAAAATGTTACTATTTCAATCATTTTGTCATCACAAACATCAACCACCTCGATGAAGTGTATCGAAAAAAAAACACACCAGACTTTAGAAACTAACACACAGGGAAGTACCCATCAATTTCAAGTGGGGATCGCTTTGATACTTTCAACAGTCCGAATATTTATTTTTTGATCACACTTCTTAATTTATGTTACGAAACATTCGTATACAGATTATTTTGTTGAACCAACTGGAGCTGCTTCATTTTATGTTTAGAGTTCATTCTGATTTCTGCTATTAGATGCCCGATAGAAATAAAATTATTTCAAGATGTCACTGTGTCGCGCCATCTATTCAGTTAAAACAACTTGTCTATACACCACATCGGCCCTGCAACTTGATCGAATCCGCTGAAACAAATTTCGAAATATGACAGTCAACTGAAATTGCCTTTTCACATTTAAAAAATGTGTTCAGGCATGCATAGTAAACATTACGTGCGCTTCACGAAAAGTAGGTCACAGAAACGCAATTTCAAACGCAGTTTTCCACCAACCGCAAACTCCCAACTTTTGCACAATTAAAGTTATCTCTACTCGGTTATTTATTTGTTAGCATAAGTTACATTCGAACATGCTCTACGGAAGTGGTGGGCAATTAAGTTGGCTCAGGGGCCACTTTGAGACAACAGCATTTTCCCGAGGGCTGTAAATGCTAATGGACTTAGAAGTAAGTCGATGGAATAGACGCAAGTCGCTGTTCAGGTACAGCAAGTTTGAGGAACTTTCAGATTTGAAGAATTTTCCTGAATATTTCCGCCGGCCACTGACAACACTGTGGCGGGCCACGTGTGGCCCGCAGGCGGCTAGTTGCCCACCCCTGTTCTACGGTCTTCGTAGAAACTATTGCCTCAAACTTTCGCCTTCTCGACTTTTCCGCTGCCTCAGCCTCCCTGCGGCTTGCGAACGCTAAAAGTATAAATCTGCGTTTGTTGCTAGATTGCACTACAAAAGTAACTGGCTTCCTTTAATATCCTTGTCAAAATAGAACAAACAGTTTTTGCAGTGATATGGAATTTATCAAAATGCCCGTGGTTCCACATGCAGAACTCTTCACAAATTTGGTTCCTTGGCTAAAAAGTGTTTTGACAGCTGCAGTCACTGGTGAAAACGGGAGCTAAGGTAATTATGAGGTTTTTACTTTGTAGTTTATGAACAGGACACGTCTTGTTGTGGACAACAACACTTTACGTCTTGTTGTGGACAACAACACTTTACGCCAAGTTTCAGCATCTTGAGGCTTACAAGGAACAATAATTACATTGAACAAAGCTTAATTGCATACACAGCCAACCCGAAGGTATTCTGACAAGTAGTCCCGTCAGTCACTCTGACTACTCACAAAATAATTTCACTTGAAGCTGGTCATCTCAAAGATCTTTTCAGGAGAGTGCAGAGATAAGCAGGCTATAGCACAAAGCGCCCCGATCAGAAATGTAGCACTAAATTTCATTTCACTGCTTCTTGGATTACTGCCTCTTGTAAACTGTTAACCCTGCATGCATATTAGTACTTTTCGTGAAAATGGTTCTACAACTTAATTATCCATCAATTAACTCTTTACCCAAAAGCAGTGCTAAGCGTAGTTCCTGTTGCCATGAGCGTCGGAAAGATTTTCCAGGGGGGGTGAATTGCGAACTTTTCCGGAAGTAGCCTAAAGATTTTCCAGGGGGTCAAAAGTGGTGAAATTTAATTTTTCCTTCTCGAGACTAAGAAAACGACCTTTTTTGCTAAAAATGTAATAGCAAAATGTCATTTTCAAAATCAAGGGGGGCCAAGCCCCTTTGCCCCCCGTCCGACGCCCATGCCTGTTGCATATGCCAACGTGACCTTTTTGGAGTAGTTGCAGTATATCGCCGCATGCCAATGTTCAGAACAGAAAAAGTTTCCTTTTCGCAAAAATTATCTAGCTTCATTTACGTCCGGCTTAAAATGCTTATTTTGTCACAGATAAATTTATAAATCATTCAAGAGCAGTATTTGCAAAATACAACATGTATTTATTTAAGTTCTTAGAATTTTGCTTTGAACTTATAATACCTTGCTGATCATTCTACTTGATGTAAGTCTGACACCGGCAGGCGATAAAAAATTGGAAAATCTGGGTAAACGAGTACACCGACAAGAATCAGACCGAATATGGCGACAGCGAGATTCGTCAAATTGCTGTGAGGCTCAAACGTATGCTGCCGGAATTATTTCCAAGTCGAGCTGCGGTTAGAAACTACAGGTGAGTGCTTGTGTGCAGAACTTTGCAATTGTGGACATTGGGGTTCTTGTCGTCGTTCGTCGCATGTACTGCAGGGTCGTGCACGGGGAAGATTTATTCGCGCGTTTTGCATCTGACGTGGAACTGATGGTGAGGTATTGGCGCTGTATTCCCTCCGGTGCAGATTAAAATTTCTGCCGGGTTAAACAGCTTGCTGGTGATATAAGCTGTGGAAGGTATCGTCTAGTCTGCAGAGAAGATTCTAGTGACTGTTAAATCAAATTCAATCCATTGATGCTGCGTGCAAACAAATTCTGGAAATATTTTCAAAAACTGTTTTCATTTCATTGACACTGTGTGATTACCTCACAACAGTGAAAATGCCATAGCTTTCTACAACGTATATTGGAAGAACAACAGACTGACGTGTGTAGAGACGGGCAAACATTAAGTTTAAGACTTTTCTTGTTGCAGCGCAGCGGGTTAGCGACGTGTCTGGGTTGAAGCCATGTAGGACTGTGGAGCCGGAACTGGAGCCCAAGCAATTGTGTATGATTGGCGCTGGAGCCGCTGTCGGAGCCAAAAACCTTTAGATGGTGGAGTCGAAGCCGGAGACGAAATTTGTGTTCCGGTTCCACAGCCCTAGTTTGTGGGGCAAGCGAGTTAACTTACAGTAGTGCGGGACGGCGTGCGTTGTCATATAGGTATGTGTACATAATTTTCTTCGTTTGTGTATAGATCAAGGCTTCTGCAAATTTTTGCACATGTTCTTCTTTCCATGAGATGTATCATTTTGCGACACCTCATCTATGCTGGTGCAATAATACGGTTGTAAAAATAATACAATTTTCTTCAGTTTTCATTGGACCAAATCATATTGGAGCCCGAGCAAAATCTTTTACGTATTGAAGCAGAGGCAGGGTTAGAGCCAACGTTTTCGGATGCCTGGAGCTGGAGCCAGAGTTGGAGCCTGAAATTTGAGTTCCGGCTCCACAGTTTTTGTTGAAACTGTACTTCTGTAAAAATAATTGTGTTCATTTATTTTTCTCCTGACAAGATCTTGGCAACTGGAATTGACAAAGATTGAGCATGATCAGAATTCGGTAGTGCTGAATAGCAGATTTTGAAGAATCTTCTCATTTAGATTAAACACTGCCAATTTCAGCAAAGACAAACTATTAAGTGGATAACGAGCCGAGACATTACAAACTTTTCCGCTGGTTAGAGAAAATTACACGTGCAGTTCATCCACTTGAGTATATCAACATACCAATTTCGATTGTGAATGCACCAACTTTCTCCACAAGCAGGCTTTTTCAACATGCAAAAATTCACAATCATACTTTATTTGCTCCCTTCGCATTGTGGATCTGTCGTTCTAATTTGAACATACTTCTACAAGATTCTGGCATGACCCGACTATTGACAAAATCATAGACTATGACAACGTGTTTGCGATTAAAGCAATTCCACCACGTTCTAATTAATAATGGGTAATGTGATCAAAGTGCAGGGCCATTCATGTTAGTTTCCTGAAAGTATTTCTGAAAAGTTACTGCAATGACCGCGCTAATCTTAAAGTTTTACGTTAAAATATTTGTTGTCAAACTGCATTTTGACCTAGAATTAAACTCTAGTTCATCACCAAACCAAAACTTTTCTTACCTTGGACTTAACTCTTGTCACATCTCGCAACACTAGGTACGTATAACAAAATGGCAGCACCGTTTTAGTATGTGTACCTAGTGCTAACAACTGACACTCACCTTGCTAAAGTTTGTCTTATTTTTAAAATGTGGGTCTAACACTTTCTTTGTAACAAACTAAGGTCATGGTCCTTCTGTAAACCTTGTATGTTTTGAAATTTACGAAAATGTTCTACTCCGACGATAGTCCTATCTTCATAAGCAAATGCAAAGCATATAGAAACATTTTAAACCTTCATGTTCGCATCAGTAGGACATAAGCAACATTACAAGCGTTTAGTCGCGGCTGTTGCTCAGCTCTACGCTCCTTTTAAATCCAACTGACTGACCTGACATTTGAAATCCTTGTCACGCCACTTAGAAATCTGTGACGTTTGACGCAATCTTTTAAGGCATGATAAATCATTTGACGCTTCTCAACTTACTTTGATATTGCGTGTATAAGCTACTGCAATCATTTACGAACTACATTTAATTTGGTCCAGTTTGAGCCTGCGTTCTAAGCAAAAACCTGCTTTGAAGCCTTTTGGTTATGTTTTTGCCAATGGCTACTTTATGCTTGCTTCTGGGTTGCTTTTAGCTGATTGCTGACTATGCTTTCTCCAAGAGTTGATTGCTAACTATGCTTTCTCCAAGAGCTGACTGCCAACTATGCTTTCTCCAAGAATGCACAGCTGCAAAGCATGTTTGCAACCTTTTCTTGTCTTTGCCGGTGACGTTTCAATGCTGGTTATGTCTAATCGCTGTTTTGATGAAGTAAAGGCAAAATTAAAAAATTTTTTGCATTCAGAAAACTTGTTTGGATATTAGAAGGATTTTTCCCCATTTCAACAACGACTGTAATGTTTTAAGCTGGTCCCTTGTCTATCATAACTGTAAAAGCATACGTGAAAACTGTAAAAAATGTAAAAAATTGCCTGAAAACAAAAAAAGTAAGTATATCGAAATTTGCATGTTATAAAAAATCCTGTAATAACGACTTCTGTGGGGACGTTTTTCAAAAGAGTTGAAATGAATTCTCCATTTATTCATAACAGAAATTGTGATGGCGGCGGAGACTGCCATTTCTAACAAAAGATTGCAGATATCTCAGTTCATTGCCAGCACGTAGTACTTTACATTACCTGCAAATTATTGAAAAGCTATTTGTGTGATAATTTTATGCAAATTTCAAAACTTCCTAGTTCTTTTGAGCATGAATCGTTATTTTCAGTAATTAAAGCCCTTTTGGTGCGTATTTCCAAACATCTCTTAAAAAAAGGGGTGCTTCGACGGCGAAAATAGCATTTGCAGCTTATTGACTTTGTTCGAACTATAAAGCCAGCAATTCATTATTCAAGCATGTACTGGTCCACGGCCAGCGCATGTTTTAATTTTGTGGTGCAAAAGAGCGTGGCGCAGGACCAAGTTTAGATTATTTTTTGTCGTTGTCTGCTGGACGCGAGTTTGCTCTCCCGAGTAGCAGGACTGATGTGGTCAAAAAGAAAAAAAAAGAAATTCGTACATGACCTTACCTGGCTGCCTATATCTTCTAAGGGCAACAAAAAACTTGCCAGTAGAAGTGAGTTGATGACCTCCTTTCGAGCAGGTTCCGCAGCAGTGATTTTCAGCGAACCATTGCTTCCATGCGAGTGTTTGCCAAGGAAATTTTTTCAAGTGGAAGGACGGTAGAGGAAACAACAAGAGCAATGACAAACGCAACACTGCAGGTATCTCAGCAAGGGCTAATTCAAGCTCCAGGCTAACTCCACCAACGTTACTTTGTCAAATATGACCTAACTTTTAACATCAAGCGTTCTAGTCCAATCGCCATTAAAACCTTTGTTTTTCCGCTTGATTTACGTATTCCAAAACGTAAGCTAAAATCGAAACGTGTTTCATGTCGCTCTCTCACTGTTTCTCTCTGAAAGCTATTCGTTTATTTGTCGTGGTGGCTTAAGCTGCATTACTTGAGTTCGTGACAAAATAGGAATTTCAAACAAAACCAGAGCTAACCACGAGCGTTCACATCAATTACAGCCAGTGTTGTGTTCAACGGGAGGCGAGGGAGGCTCAAGGTGATTCGCGCGTAAATATCACTCATTTGAGGTGAAAAACTTTTTATCCGCTCATATAATCTTTTCAAAACCACATCACACTTAAGTACTTTGCCTTCAAAAGTGCTCCCTAACAGCAACTGTAATGTGTAAGTAGGTTACTCTGCTTTCAAAGGGGTCAACAACAAGTGTTGTGCAGGTACTCTGCTTCAAAAGGGCATCCAACAGCAGCTACAATGTGTAAGTACTACGCTTTCAAAGGGGCCCCCAATAGCAACTGTAATGTATAAGCACCTTGCTTTCAAAGGGGCCCAAAAGCAACTGCTATGTATAAGCATGTTGCTTTCCAAGTTGTCCCCAACAGCACGTTTAATGTATATGTACTCTGCTTTTGAAGTGCCCCCAACAGCAACTGCAATGTGTAGGCAGTCTGCTTTCAAAGGGGCCCCCAATCGCCACTGCAATGTGTAAGTAGCTTACTCTGCTTTGACAATGCCCCGGCCAGCATCTCTAATGCGTAAATAAAGAAACGCTTCAAACCAACTTCAATATTTTTTAAAAAGACTGGGTTAAAATTTATTTCAAAAAATTCTGAAAAGACCTTATAAAGTAAGAGTAAAACTTGATACAAATGTACTTTTTTCACTGTCAGAGAATCAAGCTTCCCACAATATACCGCAGTGTGGACGACTGTGAAAAAGCGACGCAGCTTTAAAAGCATGTGTAGTAACAGTGCATATAACCTCCCAAAGTTTAGTTGTGTTCAAACATAGACCTGCTTTATTCTTTGTTTAATAGAGCATTTTGTAGTCAATGAACACTGGTAACTTTTTACAAAAATTACACAGAGTTCGTCAAAGATTCCTGCTAAATTTTCCGGGAAACCTAACACTAAACTTTACAACTATTTTGAACTTTAACACTAAAACTAACTCTACCTCATGCTCTAACCACAACCCCTAATGTGACATAGAGAAGTGCATAACACCGTGACCGGCATAACCCTTTCCTAGGCTTGATCAAAAGGTCTTATCACGGTTGGCCGAGTATGAAGATGTCATCAGAGGGCTCCCTTTGCAGCCTTGCCTCGGGCCCCACCAACCCTAAGCCCACCACTGATTACAACAGTCCACCTTGTTGAGCATCATACAATGACATGCTCATCTATCAAACGCAATATTTTTGAATTTTAAAAATAATCATGACCAAGAGAATGGTCTTTTACAGAATTGTCTGGTTGTACTTTAATAAGTGAGCTACTGTTTACAATCAGAGAATAATGCCAGCACTTTTGATGCAGAGCTTCTGTAACGACAGCGTTTTTTCAAATGTTTAGCTGCGGAGTCCTACTGTTAGTCTTTGCTTTCTTTCTAACAGGTTACTCCCAGAGAGTCAGACAACTTCATCCTGTTTTACCAACACTGTCAGTCTTTCCAGAAGTTTATGAAGCATCCCAAACTTAGGACCGTTGAATACAGGAAGTTTTTAAAAGGCAAGTAAGAACGCGCGTGAAACGCAATTGAGTTGCATGCGCGACATTCAATTCCCACTTATTAGAATGCTGCAAGGAAAGGCGTGTATTAATCACTTTTCCCACACCCAGTTAGATTAGCAAAAAAACTGCACTGCACAAATCAAAACTATAAAGCTTTGGGGAATACAGACAAGGTCACGGATAAACCTGAAAAATGCAGAAAATTGCGTCAAGACAAACCTTGGTATCACAGGTTGAAGTAGTGTTTGTTTTAAGTTTTTTATAAAGGGTTTCGTGGTGGAACTTTAAGGTGTCAATACGATTTTCCCTTCCATGTCTCATACTTTTAACTGATTATCACAACAAACGCTAGTTTCCATTCATATATGTTTACTGTAATTATTTTAATATACCATGCACTTTGGCATACAATATAAAGGCTATTTCATAAATAGAAAGTTTCTATGTCCATACTCCCTAAGTCTAATTGTGAGGAAATGCTGAATCGCGACTGTACTGATGTTTCTCAGTTTCAGGACCTTGTGTACCCTGTTTCATACACACATTGCACAGTAAGCCGCCGTTCGTAGCAATAACAAAAACAGTTTGCCTGGAATCTAGATATTTGCTGAAATATTGGAGCATAGCCTAGGGTAAAGGAAGCGGGTGTCCTATCCACTCACTTTTGAGAGCACTGGATGAAGTCTGTATATCTATAGTTGGAGTGGCTTGCTTTGTACTCGACCAGGAGCACAACCAGGAGGAGTGGCATTTGCCCCCCGAAAAGTTCAAAATATTACATAGCAATTTTGAAAATTTTAGATTCAATTCTAGATTCAAACAAATCATGAAAATTTTAGATTCAATTCTGAAATGTTTTGGAAATGCAGTGTGTGTGTACGCTTTGATTTTGTTTCTTGCTCATCTTCTGAGAAAGAGAGCTTGCATAGATTCTCGAAATTCCAACAATAAAAACTAGAGTGCTATCACACCAGTGGAGCAAAGTTTGTATTTGTAGCCGGGAGACTATGCCTGGTAACAGAAACAGGCCAGGGATGGAGTCTGGAGACCTGGTCTCGGTCTTGAGACCCATTTTTGCGAGTCTCGTTCTCGAAGGTTTCAGGTTTCGTCTGGGTCTCAAAAGCTACAGGTCTCGAGACTTTAAATATTGCAAAGAAATGGTGAAGTAAAATTTTTATGATTCAACTATTTTCGTTTGTTGTATTTGCAGGTAAGAAGCAACCAAAAAATGTTGGAAAATGCCAAAAATTTGAAAACAATTCAACTCAGAAGTGATGACAACATTTCATTGAAAAATTTCGGTAAAATGCACAAATTTTGAAGTCTCGGTCTCGAATTTCAAGTCTCAGTTTCGGAGTTTTTGATGAAGTCTCGGTCTCGAAGTTTTAACCAGGTCTCGGTCTCGAAGGTTACGGTCTCGACTCAACCACTGAAAACAGCATACTACTGCAGCGTGGTGATTCGCCACATATAACGTTGAATTTGTAGCAGCAATCGCAGAGACTACCTAGTCGAGTTGCACCGCCTTGAAGATTAAAAGAACACTCTGTTATTGCTGTTACGCGGAGGGTCGTCGGTTCGACCCTCTCTTTCAGGGTGCGCGACTTTTCGGTCTTGTCGTTTCGGTCTGGGGACATTTCGGTCAGACTATGAAATCTTGCAGAAATCTTACCTGTTCACATTTTAATGCAAACTAACTTAAATCAACGAGAAAGTTTTATTTAAAAAAATCTACAAACATGACCGAAGATCCAACAGTTAATCAGCATCAACATATGAATTCCATTATCACCAGCAAGCAAATTAAATCATTATCGATATTTTACAATTAAATACAAATTCTTCAAAGTCATAATTACAATTCAGATTTAATCGCAGTCATGACTCCTCAAAGGGAGATGATATAACACCAGCTAGAGTGACATTCCGCCTGCCTATGTAATCATTTCAATAAACGAATGTAATAAGTTGTTTATGTACAGAAATGCTGTGACCGAAATATCCCCAGATTGAAACGGCCAGACCGAAATATCCCGTGACCGAAACGGCCTAGCTAGACCGAAACGGCTCAGACTGAAACGGCTCAGACCGAAACGGTCAGACCGAAACGGCCAGATCGAATCGGCCAGACCGAAAAGTCCTGTTCCGCTCTTTTAAGTGGCTCAAGGGGACGCAGCATTGTGGCTGTAACACTATGTTCACATTGTGTTAGCTTTACGTTTGCATGGGATTACTGTAGGCTACTATTTTTTCCATTTTATGTTTAGTACCTAACCGTTGCTGGGGTTTCAGAGCTTAACTCTAACGTTGCAAGGCAAATTAGAATTCCACAAGGGCCTCAAAATTATTTGGTATTGTTTAGGTAGTCCTGGCAAAAGTGACGAGGCCCACCTACATCTGATGGCGAACCTGGACCAACCATTACTAATAAAATTCAGGTTGCATTCCTGCCTGCATTCCTTTCAAGAGTGTTTCAGTTGGCAAACGAATTCTCGTATCTACGATTGAAAAAAATGGCATCAGTGATTAAATGTATCCTAACATTCATACCAGTGTCTCGTACATGACAACTTCACCACTCGTATATCGTCTGCAGAAATTATCTCACAGCAATTATAATCAACTAAAGTCTCAAAAATCTAGATTTAACTGGTTTGATGAATTTGTTAAAGCAAGATGAAAAGTTAGGCAGGTTTACTAGTAGCCAATACATCTGCCACACTAAAGCCATGACTGCACTATAGTTGAGTACGGAACCAGGTGTTGGTAGGCCTATGAGATTACTAAATTTTGTCTGTCCTGATCGTTACGTCTGCATTTTGATTAAACCTGAAAAGTTCTCATTTTTGGAAATGTTGCGAAGAGAACTTTTTGTGTGACCGTTTGCGAAAAAGTTCTATCACGGTTCAATAACCACGATGACGTCATCGAATGAAATTCCATGAAAATAACCCGAAATGAAGAGCTGATTGCGCCCCTGTACTCGACTTCGGCTTGTACCCACCCACTTTGAAAAAGCTTCCTCCATCGCTGGACATAACTATCCTCTCGAATATAATGGCTGTCCTTTCTTCAATGCATGATCCTGCATGGCAATTTTTTTGGAGGAGTAACTGCTTTGCACCGAAGTACGTGGTCGGTTTCGAGTGGTCTGTTGTATGAGTGGTCTGTCATGAACAGTTCTGTTTTTAAAGGGAACCGGCTGAGACATGGTGAAACATAAACCCTTGCTGCTAAAAGCGTACTGCGTAACAATTATCACCACCACCTGGAGTAGAGGCGGATGATCCAAGGGGGGCGATTGGGGCGATCGTCCCCCTCAACCCTGTGAAAGGAGCTTTAATCACCATGATTTTGTACAATTCCGAAAACAGCATTCGCGAAATAAAGCCATTTTGCCGTCCACTGTTTTGTCACAGCAGTGTTGTGAAGTGCACTTCATCTCTTTTACAGCAGTGAACCCGTAATGAGACTCGAGTAACAAATATTAGTGAATTCGAACCTCCCTAACCTTACTGGCTGGATTCGCCCCTGACCTGGAGTAGTGGCCCATCGCACTACGAGGTTTATCTGCAAGTTCGTCGGGAGTTTGCGTTGCGGGCACTGGGCGGTTCACTTTCCTGCAGGGTTGAGGCAGAACGGTGCATGCTATTGGAAAGGGATTTCAGAATGGAATGTTGACATGCTGAAGTATGGAACGGAATGGAAGATTTCATATATGGAATAGAAGAATCTTCCATACCACCTCGTTTATATTTTGCTTTCATGTTGGTCAACTCGTCTTTGTAGCGACACCCTGACAAAGAACAAGCCATTGCGAAGACGTGTGTTACTTGAGGAGGAGTGAACAATTTACACCCCGTGCGAATCTGCGATCTTGATCAAAAAAGAGTTTGAAACAATGGTCATTACTGTAAATAGTTTCTGTCACCTTTCCATGTGGCAACTGACAGGCACAATGCTTGAAAGCTTGGCAGTCTGCTTGATGTTAATTAGTTGGGCGTGTGTTGAGACATAACTTCGGGCAAGGATAATGTCTTATCAAGCATGTAATCGGCTTAATGGCAAAGGTGCCGCCCTGCCAATCTGTTCATTTTACTCCGGCTAAAGGTTAATGAAGAGTTTTTCAATGCTATCTGAACGCATACTCCTATAGTTTCGTGACTGGAGTCAGACAGAAGTGTTTCCAATTTAGAAGAGCAAAATACACGATGGAAATGCAACGATATTTCGGTACGGGTAGTGGGAGTGCCAGATAAAGAAGGTTGGTCTATGGACATGATATTCGACTATTACTTTCTTAAAGATTTGAAGGTGTTAAAGATGTGAAGGTGTTAATCTAAGGTATTGGTAGGCTACAATTAGAAAGTATCAAGAAGATATGGAAGAATTTTTGCATGGATTGGAATGGAATTGATGATTTGAAGCATGGAATGGAAATTGTGCAGAAGATTTTGCAAAATTTGGAAAGATTCTGTTCCGTTCCATAGCATGCCCTGACGCAGAACGTCTTAACAAGCAACTTCGCGCGTAGTGCAGGAAAACATGCTTTCCTCAAATCGTTTTACTTCAGTGCAAGACAAAACCATACCTTGACTTACAAAATTTAGGGCGCAATTGAAAAATTTTAGGATGTTACTTTGATATAAAAAAACGGCTTGAAAACACTGATTTGAAGTATAAAAACCTGCGACTTTATATAAACATTCATGCTTGTTCCAGGTTGACGTTATTGTCAACGCATTTGATATGGCATATCTAGTCCAAATGCTCGAGAAACTGAGAGATGAAATTTTTGAACTCTGAATTGCTTCTATCATACAATACTTTCCAAAAAAGTTGCAAAAACAAACTGTATTTGTGTCAATCAAACAGTACAACTTCATAGTTTCGCAGAGCTGTAATATTTCTGCCTGTTATTACAGGACCACGCTTTCGAAAGATCTACCGCAATGTGATTCAAAGACTGGGGGTGTCTCGCAAAACTTTGCCGAGAAATTTTCTGTACAAGGTTTACGCCGAAGGTTGCTACTTACAGCAATGGGCGGAAACTGTTAACGGACCTTGGTGTTTTCCTTTCTCCAGCTCCGACTTGGAAGGTTTGTATACGATTGATACAGCATACAAAGAGCTTTGCGCTTGTGTTTAACACGCTGGGGTTTGCAACTTTGGATTAATCGCAACAAGGCAGTAAACTTGAAAATGTAAAATTAAAAAACTTGTTGTGCTTGAACGTTCCCACTTACCTAAGCAAGACACCTTTGGAGCATGGTCGCAATTAGGTGGGAGAAACGGGGGACACGTCCCCCCACTTTTTCAGACAGTGAGGATATAATATGCCAGGTCCCCCATATTTTACTCTTTAGGTTTCGTAATATATTGGCTTCACACCAAGCTGTCCCCCTCACATTTTACAACAAAATTGCGCTTATGCTTTGGAGTACCTTAGATTATAAAAAGACAAAGCATGTTTAGCTCTTAGTATGCTTTATATTTGTGACTGAACAATCACAGTAGGTCTACATGCCGTCACAACTAAATATGGAGAATAATTTATGTTGTTGCTAAACAGTGTCTATGGCCTAATTGCGTAATAAAAAAGACTGAAACTGAATTGCTTCTTAGCCAATGCTTGAGCTTCAAGGCATACAAAATATCGTCACCATATTCACGCATTTACTTGTAAAACTGCAAAAAGCAAAAATCTACAATGTTCATTTAAAGCTACGGCTGATGCTGCAGTCAAGGGCAAAATATACACCATTTTAGCATGCCAGAGTTTTCAGCGAAGAATTTTTGCGATGGCCTTGAAATGAAATTTGCATCACCATTAGATCGGATACAGCAAGTTGGTGCACCAGCAACAGCTGCGAAAAGTGTTACTCCTTCTACTTTAGGTTAGTGATTTTTTTTAAACTATGTCCAATAGTTTTCAACTATGCCCAAAATATTTTTCCAGGGTCGAAAAATTTTGCATGGGGAGTTTCGCATCCCCCTCGCACCCCTGGTTACGGGCCTGTGTAAAGGTCAGGCATGGAATGTATTCTCCAGAATTTACACTATACACAATGTTTGATTAATCATGGGGAGTTGATAATCTATACCGCTTTGATCAGGTTCTACTAAAAGTTGAAGTACAGTACAATAGTTTTTTAAGCAGTTTCGTTGATTTGCGCTGATGCATTTCTTTGGCTTACACATCAAATGCTTGATAACCATCAAATGCTTGAAAATTGCTAGTACTACTTTCAGAATTGGGGGGTAATTGCCCCCATTGTCCCACCCTGGCTACACGCCTGATCTGTACCCGTTTATTTCTTCATTGTTGACTTCAGGTGTTCATATAGAAGAAATAAGGTAAAACACCATAAAAATTGATAATTACGTTTGATTTAGCGCTGGTGGAACTGTAATCAATGCAGAAGTTGAGTCCCTTTTATTGCAAAATGTTTTTCATGGTCAAAAAACAAATATAATGCAAACATGAACGAGAAGTTTTCATTGGCCTCAAAAAAACAACCACTGATAAAATCAACTTCCTGTTATAGTGGACACATTAGTGCTTGTTTTGTGCATTCTTACTGCGTAATTCCCAGTAATATTCCATTCGTGATTCAACGTGATGTACTTGTTTGCGAACAGTCCGACCGTCGACATGTTA
>JGI24159J19872_10002969_pt1 | contig 20714 bp, 11 predicted proteins | sample Ectturendosymbi4_FD_19872 | JGI IMG/M metagenome (IMG submission 19872) | reverse complement strand
GATGTGACAAGAATAGCTTTATACTATATACAGCGTCTTTCAACAAACCTCCACTCGTTAATGTAATTTGAATAATGTAACAAAGCGGCAAAGAGCTGTAGGCAGTTAATTGAGAAGAACGACCAGTAGTTTGAAGCTCTCAAAAATGGAGTACTATACTTAGAGACCTGGGCAAACAGTTTCTCTGCTCAAAGATACGTTTATCGCTAAAAAAACGATACTTGATTGGTGTAATCGGCGCCAAATCAAGAAGACGGAGCATTTTGAAAAAATATCATAAAATAAGTTGCATTTTTATTGGATGTTGATAGTGATATTTTTATAAAATTTAATGAAAATTTGAGCAAGTTTTAGTGGTGGGTGGTGGGTCTATAGAAAGATTATTGTTTCATGCAATGTTTTCTCATATATTCAGCAAAGTTATGTCAGGGTCCTTCGGACTCCTTACCATTCTCCCAAATAAGCAGATACTAACGTGTGGCTATAATGAACGTTGCTGTGATTGGCAACAAACTTGATCCTTTTGATTTGACAAATGCCTTCATAAGGCCTTGTTCAGATAACTTCCACTGTTGCAGGAAATCATAAACTTTGTGGATGTATGATCTCCTCCTGCATTGTTCGTTTCCAATGAGGAAACGCCAAGTTCAACCAACTAAAAAACACAAAGCTCATTTTCTGCAGAATTGCATGCGACGTTCTTTGCAATGGTCGATATCGGGACGTGCTTTTCTTTTGCACTCGAATTCATTGCGAATGATGTGATTATGGCGTCGAATATAATGATTCGTTCAGAGTTGCGGGTGCATGAGCAAAACTTCCAAAGTCACCATGTGCTATGGAGTTAATCCATACTAGGTAAAAGAAAATCAACGCTTGAGTTGTTCGACCAGTTTCTCATAACTGCAGACTTAACCCTAACGACCGGTTTGGGAAGGCCGACGATGTGTCCGTTGTAAATGTAATCTAAGTACCGGGAAGTAGTATGTCATTAGGTCGTAAAACCCTTTTGCCTACAGACACTGCCTACACTTGAACCTGCTAATTACGGAACACAGCCTTTAAGTGTTTGAGACGGGCTTATCAAAAATATTGTAAACCAACAGCTGATGTCATTTGTTACGTAGTAAAGAGCGGTTATTTCGCTGGCACCTTGAGCAATACTGGATATGCTTGTGGCTGGGTATTGGCGATTAATTAGCAAAACTTTGGTTACGTAGGTGGAGCCACAGAACAACACTGCTTTATCCAGATTCACTGGCATTTGCAACAAGATGCTGAAGTGGAGATAACATAAAAAACTTAGTTGGAAGTTGATAACAGCATATACTGTGTAACAGTGTGCCAGGTGTGGGGAACTTATTCTCTATCACGGAATATCAAACCACAAAAATCCAAAGTTTAGTTTGTGATGAAAAATATAAAGTACGCCACACATATTTTTTTTACGTAAATACGCAAGTACAACATGTTTTTTACTTTAACACGTAAAACCAACAAACGGGTGACGGGGATTCTGACGTAGGCCACATTAAATGGTCTCGGGCGAGCTGTGCGTTATTCAATCTTGTCAAGGATAAAAGCTTCCAACATTCGACCACAGAAGTTTTTAAGCGGCCCGCGGTGCCATGTTGAGTGCATGTTACGATGCGGTCCGCGACTCCACTAATTATGTTTCAATCTCAATGATGAAAACGTTATGTATTTTCATTATGGTTTTGATTCATGTTACACATATGTGGTTCTAAAACGATTATTGCTTTGTCGCAATCGATAAAAAGCAAAACATATTCTGTACTAATTTTGTTTGAACTTTAGCGTGATTTAAATAATTGATATCAGCTGTTCAACAGAGACAAAGTTTTGAGCTCGCTGCCTCCGCCCGCATCACTTCGATATGTGACCCTCCGCTCAGGAAAGTTCTAGAACCCTTCTTTACGCTGTGCGCATAGTGTTTTTTCTCTTGATTGGCAAAAATACCTACCTTGGCTGCAATATATTGGATATGAACCAAGATTAAAACTGCCGCACTGATTTGTCTTTATTTACACTTACAGGCACAGAGGCTGGCGTATAGGGCAGGGTTCACCAACCTTTTTGAAACTGCGAGCTACTTCTTGCGTACCGATTATTGCGAAGAGTTACTATAGTTTGATACACACTTTCTCTATTTACCTTCAATTAATTTAGTATTGATATTCGTTGATGTAAAGACATTGATCATGCCAATGTTATTTTTAGAACAGGACGGCGGGCTACCTCCATGGTCCTTGCGGGCCTCCTGGTGCCCGCGGGCACCATGTTGGTTACCCCTGGTATAGGCTAATACTGTTATACAGTATTATTTTGCTGAGACAGTTAATGAGCAGAACAAAGCATCTCGCGATGTCGAAGAAGGAAGCTGAAGTGGTGCAGTTGTTAGGGAAAGAAATTACGACGTACTGCGGGCAGTTGTTTTGATTGTAGCTGGTATTTGATGCTTGTATAAAGCATTTCAACATTTGTTTTGTAATTTTGAAGCTCTAGCACTTGCTATCTGTTCAGTTGAAAAAGTGAACCACTTGAAATTACAGCTGTTTGCGTTTTCTGGAAGGTGGTGCGTGAGATTTTTCTGGGGCTTTGACCACAAGTCAGCGCAATACCGTGTGAAAACTAAACTGAAAGATCGACTGTTATTGGCCAAATAACCGGAACAGTTATATTCGACTCTTCCGACGTGTGCCTATAATGCCTGATGTGCTCGACAACTCAGTGAGTGACAGAGTGGCGCAAAAGATTAGTTTCAAAGACGAGAAAAAAAGCATAGCAATTGCAAAAACGGTTGGGCACCGAAAAAAACGGAAGGTTATCGAGACGTTGCCACTTGACTGGTGGATAAGGTGTATAGCAAACCAAATTTACATCGAATCGTATAGCCTATGTGGGAAAGAGCTGCCAGGTGATCAACATAGCTGCGCAGCGGTGCACGGTCTCCCTCGGCGGATCAGGTGCTCAGATCCGCAAGGATCTGGGCGTGGCAGAGAAACTATAAACCCAGCTAAAATGAAACTCTGCCCGGGTTGTCACAACGCTTTTGCATCTGGCAAGCTCTACAAATGTTTGCAGCGGTTGTAGAATGAGGATAAGTCATCCAATGCAGCCATCATATTGTTGGAATGGAGAGGCTGGGAGCTCCTAGGGTCGGGTATTCTAAAGGCTGGGAGCTCCTGGGGTCGGGTATATAAAAGAGGTGCTGCCGTTTGCCACTGCTGTTAAGATACAGTTGAGTTTGCTTTGCTGTGTGCACTATCGACAGAGGTCATGGCGTTCGTATAGCTTTTCGTTTGTGGCGAGTCTGTGAGTTCGCTTGTATTCCTAGTAACAGATAGTGCTTCATTCGATGCAACCTGATTTGGAATGGACGAGCCAGCTAGTTTGTAGAAGCAGGCGAAGAGTGGTATTCAGAAATTACAAGTAATTAGCAAATCTTGCGCCCATAGTTTTTGATGCTAAGACACCTTCGCCCGGGCAAACCTACAAAGGTAAACAGAACCTGCGCACACAAAATTTGAAACGCAAAACCAATGCGCTGCTGATTTTCATGTATCGTGCGCTCTGTTTTCAGTGATGATCAAGGATTAGGTTGTCATGTGCCTTTTCATGGTGGTATGATTTTATCAGAAAAAGACAACCTAATTTCACGGCAACATGTCAATCAACGTTTAGGAAGATTCTGCATCATTCTCTAAGCTTGCAGCTATTCCTTACAATAATTTTGCTGAAAAGTTCAACTGAAAATTTCAAGGCCACCTAGAGCTAAATGAATCGTTCGTGTTCTTGATGTTAGAGCAATAAACGTTAAATCGAAGTTTACAGGATGGCATAGGACTTCAGATTTTGCACCATTTGTCTGTTGCTACTGCATAAGCAGCTAGGCAGTGACCTTTCTAACTCGCAGCAAAGAAAACCGCAGTTGGTGACGTGGAAAGATCATTTAAGAGAAGAAGAGCTTTGTCGCTCCTTCAACAAAATATGGTTTTCTCAAAACGGGAACACTGCCTCAGGCGATGTGACCTGAGACGAAGAAAAACACTGTCGCGAGCGATTGCAATCTTTCGGCAGAGCTGGTCGAACAACATTACGTGACAATCAGATGTCTCATGACGTAACTTTTAAAATTGCAGCTTTTTTCCGGTTAGTCAGGCTGAAAAGCGTGGCTGGTGAAGTTATTTGAAAGAACAAGGAAAACTCAAAGGCTTTGCGCAGCTTAACTCTGTATGACTGACTGATACGTTATTCGGTGAAAGGTTTCATTTAGAAGTTTAATGCAGAACAAACCTTTAAACTCATAAGCTTTGTTTTCTGGATAAGGTTCTGTTAGATTCACGTAGTGTTATGCATATTTTGAAAACATTGGCATGTTTTCAAGCAGAGCAGTCGTAATTTCCTGTGTTGACCGACAGGGTAGGTATATTGACGTACGACGGGGTGACAAATAAATTGACAAAAAATTAGTTTAACATTTTAACGTTTTCAAGCATTGTGAAAAACAGGAAGATAATAATATTGTTTTGTCTAAAATTGCAGAATTTTTGCCTTTTTGTCAGAATTTACTCCATTCTGAGCCATCTCATCCAGCAAGCAACTTATCACTACCGAGGAACGAAGTGCATTTCTCGTTAAACTGTGTAGCAATCAAAATGCAATGCAGTTATTCATTATCATTTTTAGTAGTTTTTTGTCCCATACCTATGACTTGAAGCCAGATTAGCTAAACCAATCTGCTTTTAAGATAAAGCATATTTGGTAGGATTATTACCAGGAAAAAGGCATTAAAACATGCTGCACTGTAATGATTTGTACGAACCTAATCTTCAGTGTAGCATACACGAAAGATCAGCACTTTATACATACTTCAGCTTATTACCTGATTCAGTTTTCCTTATCACTGTTGCCTAATATTGTTGTCTTGACGCATTTTCGCACTAGAGATGAGTCGTTCAATGTGGTCTGGTCGGTTTGGGTTACTTGGCAAATTACTTGAAAACAACGCTAGCATTTTTTGTGGAAGTCACTGGAGGTAGCCTAATCAATTTTACCGGGCAAACTTCAAGAAGTAGGATTGCGTCGGAATCAACAGATTCGTTTCTGGCCGTACCGGGATTGGTTGGAAACAACGAAAAATCCGGCCGGAGCCGGAATTATTGTAACACCTTGTGTTACGGCGTGGCAGTGATTTTGTTCCAAATACACTGAAACATTCAACCCTTAAGGACTAATAGATTTTAACATATACATTTGACTTTCTTGTAAATGGTTTGAAGCGCAAGACATTTTGCCCAAAGAAAATAAATTGTTTTGTTGAAGACATTCCTTTTACGAACTTCGACCAATTTTTTTTAAAATAAAAAAAAGGTATCTTGTAATGTAAACCATTGCGTTACACTACTATCAGCGATCTAACATTAGGACTAAACTTATATAGTAATGAAGTAAGAACAATTCTAAAATCGTCCTGAATTACGGTAAATAATTTCTGCCCATAAGCACAAATCCGTAATTTCAAGCACAAAGTAAGATTGCCTTCATTAATTTCAAAAAAAAAATTCCTGAAAACTGCTTGACTGGTCTTCTGCCGTTCACTAATATCCACCCCGGCAAAAGGTCCAGGTACCTTTGCCTTTAATTTTGGAATCAATCAATGGCTAAAATAACCGATACTAAGCGGAGCAGAGATTTAGAAATAAAATTTGTTTGCATTCAACTTTCAGTTCCCCATATTAACTTAACTTCAGCTTTTTCGTAGCAAACCAAATACCGTATTCATTCGTTTCATTTGCTCTGAGATGAATTCCACAGACGTGCTTCCGTTTGCCGACAGTTGCATGAATAAACTGGTTCTCACTTTTAGCAAACCAGTGACAAGATTTTGAAATTTTTAAATGAGTTTTTTTAATATGAGCTCTCTAGCGGTGCCACTGCATTCGAAGTTGTTCTTTACTAAAAACGAAAAACTTTTTCTGCAATTAGTATCCACAAAGGCGACACAGTCGAATCTATCAAGCAAGTTTTCTCAATAGGAAATCACTTTCATGCAACTCCACGCATCCTTAGTGCCGAAATCTTACCCTATTTGAATAAGATTTAATTCCTTGAACACATGTATGTGCAACTCCGTATCATCGCAAATTCACTAAAGCAGAGCCCAGTCGGCTGGTTCCTCGAAAGCTTGCAGCTAACCTAGAGCTACTGTATTGATTGTTGACTTGTAACAGCATAGTTGATGTTGTTGTTGAAGGATCAAATCCATGAAATGGAATCAATTTTTAAAAACAAATTGTCTTTCGGACACTGTTGATGGCATGTTTGAGAACACATTGAGTCGAAATCACGACACGATTGGTATCTGAGCTTAGCTTAGCAACTGCTAGAAAAACCGTACCTGAGCATCTCTTTGAAATCTGCCCTTAAAAGTAATTGAATTGGTAATTAACTAAGATAGGGCAAGTTACGAACGAGTAACTAAATTGTAATCGAGTCCCTTCTGAAATTTTGCACTGAGATGTGTAAGTACATCATAAAAAGCTAAAATTGCCTGCTTAGTAGGCCAATATATCCTCTGTAAACACCATATATCGTATTGTCTGATCCTTGCTTGCGCCAGGATTAGTTTCAATGTAAATTGAGATAATTATTTAAACGAGCACTACAAGTGATCAACCTTACGTGAAACTGCTGGGAGCAGCGAGTTGACCTTGAGTGCACAGGATATCCATGCCACATATGACAGCTGTTATTTTAAGCTTGGTGTTGCGGTTGTCTTCGGAATCACGCATCTATTCTAGAGGAAAAGCTGCTGAGATTTTGCCAAGCGTACTATACATCATTCTTTTCGTCTCCAGATCGCTCAGCCTCTCTGGCAGCGATGTCGCCACGAGATTTTCAGAAAATCCGCTTAGCTGTGTTGCGACGTCATAGCGGGAAGTTCATTGTTTGTGCTAAGTGCCAGAATTTGGTTTTAGTTGAAGATTCTCTGTACTTTTGACTGCAGGCGTTTAACGAATTGCCAATATGGTGTCTTTCGATATTGTTGAGTGGTGCCAGCGACTCTGGTTAATAGATGGCAGGGTTTCAGCAACATTTAAAAACATGGCTTTATCGCCATGCCCACTAAGATCAGAAGTGGGTTGGGGCACAGAGATGATAGCCCAATTCAAGGATTATAGGCAATTAATTCCTCGAACAGTTGTAATTGAAGAGCTACGACGAGGTATGCCTGAAGCAGAAAACATGTCGTTTCTTCAAACCACCTACGTAATGCGCGACGACGTCAGATGGGACTTCGTACACAGAAGCGAAATTGGTGCATTGATTGTCCCATTATGAAGTTTCACCGATTTGTTGTGAACTTTTTTGAAAAAATTCAGAGCAAAAAACAACTTTAAGTTATACGTTATAGAGTTTTCAATTGACAGATTGCGTCGTGATGTTCGGGACAAACCAAACCGTTGTCCAAATGTTGTTTTCGCAACTTCTGGCGATGAGTTCACATAATGTTGGGAGGTGCGCATCAGGGCTGTAGAAGGATAGGCAGTTTTGTACTAAGTTGAACCTCTGTGCTTAGGTCAGTGGCGTGCAGAGGTCTCGTGATGCCTGGGGCGACTGCTTGATTGGATGCCCCCTACCAAATTCTAGTATTGAGCAGTGGCGTATGGTGGTCATTGTTACTGGATACACTGTTTGTGACGTCACAATTCTGACGTCATATTCACGTTTGCAAACCAACGTTTGGTGGAGTTTGTTGGCACAACATGCATATTATTCTATACGCACTCTCCTTACTCGTTGTTGCACAATGTGTCACTGTAATGAACATACACTACCAGCGCTCCCAAGTAAGGAGACCGGAGCAAAACACAGCACTCAACGCTAAGACAAAGCAGTTCATAAATGCAAAAATATCCGGCCACCCGTTAAAACAGGAGACCACAACACACTCAGTGTTACGGCATCAGGGGCAGTTCACAACTGCAAAAATATAAGGCTGCCCACGAAAACAGTGGAGGAAAGCACACTCAACGCTACGACAGGGCAGCTCACAACTGCAAAAACACCAGGCTGCGCGAAGGTCTCATCGAATAGCAGTCGAGCAAAGAAGAAGGCAGGGTTGCCGACCTGTCTTCATCAAAAAAAGCCATACCTTGTCCCAGAAAACGCCAGATAGCAGTCTTAAGATATATACACATAAAACATGCATAACCACGCACAAACCAGATATTAAAACTCGTCAGAAACATCGATATAATACAATTCCAATCTTTCGAAGCATTTTCTTTCCCCGTAATTACACTGTCGTACATTCGTTTCTTATGAAATACATCGAACACTTTCAGGGCTACAGTAAAATCTTTGCAATATTCCTTGCATGGTCATAGACTCTCGTCAGAAGAGATTTGCAATGAATATGCAGTTCAGACAATGTTTTGCCAGAGCCAAGCCTTTTCGATTGAAGAACAGCCAGAAAATTTTCAAAAAAGATTTTCAAATAAAGCTAAGCGCGTCAACAAAAGCCAGAATTTGAAAATCTGGCTTCAAAAAAGCCAAATTGGCCACCCTGATGAAAGGCACGCGGCTGGGATAGCGGACACCCAGGGTTGACAGTTTGAAACTTGCTGAACTATACACAAGAATTGAGAATGCGCATAAAGTACTTAAGAAGACTTTCGTTATTTATGTGGCTGTAATACGTACAACTACTGGGTGACAGACAGGGACGCTGGATCAGCGGAATGGGGGGGGTAAAAGAGTTGAGGCGCAATGGAAACTTATGAAAAACAAAAAAGTCATTACCAATTATGTTTGTTTATGTACAAGTACAGGCTACTCCTGTACTTCGGTCGGCTGGCCTGCACTTCGACTGATAAGACTACTCTGATGAGTGTTCAAAATCTTGATCTTTCGAAAGTACTGCGATTCTGGCAGATAACTTTTGCACAGGAGTACCGGATGCTCATGTGGAGAGCACAGCACATATTCCTCCACTCGACTGAATAAATTATGGCATCATAGGCGGATCCAGGGGGGGGGCTAAGGGGGCTGAAGCCCCCCTAAGTTTTTTTCAGATACGTTTTTTGATCGATGGTTCCCGACACAGAAACATCTATAGGGGTGATTTTTTTGGATAGCCTTTAAATTAAATAAACCATTTCTTGCAAAGGGATAGGGACGAAAATATTAAATGCAAATTTTTTTGCTGAATTTGGACAGTCCGAATGTGTTCATTTCACTAAAACTGAAACTTCTAATAAGCAACTTTGTATACAAAAATATGGTCCCAATGTTACATAAACCGCACGTAAGTATTTAAACTCTTGTTTCATTTGGGTAAGATTGAGCTTCTTGAGAACAAAAGTTGTATAAGTAGCAGACTGTGGACAAAAGTTAATTAGGCAGTAGACCGCGTTTTTTTAGGAAAATGTTACTTACCCGGCATGGACCTGTACGGACCCGATTTTTCTGATTCTAGGGACCCGGTTTTCAATTCTAGGGTCCCGAATCGGGTCCCTAAACTACCTTTAAAAAAACCTTGCAGTAGACTATACTATTTTTTTCCTACAAGTTTTCATGAATGAGCGCAGCTCATTTTATTAGCTAAACGAAGACATCAAAATTACGCTACAACGAACTAACAATGCAATTAACTACACAAACTACACACTACACGTTAGAGCAGGGGTTCCCAACCTTTCTCTTACCATGTACCCCTTCAGCATTTCAACAGATAAGTATGTACCCCTTCAGCATTTCGATAGATGCACATGTACCCCTAAGATTTCCTATAACAATACATTTTATCATGATTATTCATTGATATATTTAACAAAAAGCATATAGTGATTTTTGAAAAGAATATTCACTGATATATGTGTAAATATTTGGAAATATATTATATGCAAATATATTTCGCTCTTCTATTTATAACCTTAAATGTACCCCTTCGGATCGGCAAATGTACCCCTGGGGGTACATGTACCCCGGGTTGGGAACCCCTGCCTTAGTGCGCTCAGTCACAGCATAGGCCTAAATTCCATATCAGCAAACTTAACCGTAAAACGTAGCCTACATATCAGGTAGGCTAAAATGAAGTGCACTAGATTAGTTGTAGGGTATGCTAAAGATGACTACTTAACAGTGGTGTAGCAACCCACTGGCTACTTTGGCTATAGCCAGGGGCGGCACCTTCCAGGGGGCGGCAAGATCTAGTCGCCTATTATAATCAGAGATAATTGAAAGAAACTATTCAGACTGATTAAGAGTTAAGCTTTCTTACTTTCATCAGCTAAATCCCACTCCCCATGAGAATCTTCTTTGGCAAATGAGGGTGACACAGTCGATATTATTAGCGTCATGGTTACAGCCATGTTGTGCTCAACACCGCTTTGTCGTTACCTATCGCTCAATATTATTGCGTAACAATGGCCGCTATTTCGGGAGTCTACTCGAAACGCGCCTACTCTAGCAAGCTGCAGCATCATTTGTTGGTCAAGGTCCTGCCACTACAGTTACAGCTGGGCTTTTAAAGCAGTAAAGCAACTACTTGCCGCAGTTATTTAGAAAGTTCTACAGTAGTGAAGCTATTGTTCTGCGCTTTATTGATAGGAAAAGGAATTGCTCACTTGCTTAATACTTTCGCTCACCCGGTGGAGAATGTTAATAGGTGACTAAAAGGTTGTTTATCTTAAGGGCGTTAACGTACGCAGGTTTTGCTTAGAAAATGTGAGCGCTGTGTTGCAACGCTGGGCACCCAGTAATGGAAAACATTGTGTACCATTTGTTTTTAGTCTTATGTCGTTCAAATGAGCGAAAATTCACCCAACTAATCCCAGTAACGTTTACTACAGTCAGGCCCGTCGCCAGGATTTCGCAGTAGGGGGGGACGAAAAATCACAAGGGGAAACATTTTTTAGATACAATATTGAATGTATGCGGCAACCACAACGAAAAAAGTCGCTTGCGATATGTAAACTTTGTTCACATTTACCTCGACCCAGAAAGTTATACAGATATGAACGCCGAATAGGCCGAGCACCGTCATTTGCTCTTGCAACCTGGACAAGGGAAGAGACAAGAAATAGCATATTTTGCAAATCATTAAAATTTCTATCTGCTTGTAGATTGTTTTCTCGTTTCAGTTTTGCCCCCTCCTCCTCTTTCATGCCGCACAAGCTACAGCATATCAGGCGGTTCGCTATACAGCAGAAATAAAGCAAATAGAGCAGTGGTTCGCAAACTTTCATGAGCCGAGACACCCTTCAAAAGACTCTGGCGAATACTTAATACGTCGTGACACTTGGGTTATGCAATATCACGGCAAAGCTACCTAGTAAAAACCTCTGCTTGTGGCCCCCAGAGAACAGCTGGTTGGCCCCCAATTGGGGCCAGGACCCCGTTTGAGAAACCTTGAAATAGACGATGCAACGTGGCAACAATTGAGGCACAAATGCAGAAAGAATGTCATCCTCTAAACTACTCGGCCTGATGTGATAGTGATAGATCATAGCATGAGAGTTGAATTAGTCAAAGCAGGGCCAGAGAAGTATCAAAACAAAGGTCCTTTTGGTAGCACCAACAGTTGGTGATAGCACGAAGAAATTGCGAACAAGTCGTAAAGAAATGGTTGTACAAAACATTTAAGAATGGGGATAGGATTTTGAGATCTTTGTTATTATACTTAAATTTGGAGTGTGGGCTGTATTGCTTTTGCTGTAAGTTGTTTCGATTGGGTAATGAATTTGCTTGGCTTGGGACTGCCGTAGCCTACTACATTCCATGTCTATTGACAAAAGCGCGAAAATAATTTTTTTCACAAAACGATTAGAACTACAGTTGTTGTGGTCAAGTAGGCCTATAGCGGTCAATTGTCTCAATGTAGATTAATTATTGTTGGTGATTTTCGTCCTAGACACACTTGGTACTTGCATTTCCCCTTCTTTAATTTCTTCTTGTTTGTTTGCGTTTCAGTTTCCTGTCATTCATTTTGAAAATTTTTGTTTGGCTGTTAATCGTCTTGGGAGTTGAGTGATGGTGACTTTGGTCATACCAACTCCCCCACTACAAATCTTGCGTTTGTTCGAAAATACTAATTGTTGAGTAAATTATACAAAATCGTTGTTTTTTACGTTCATGTTTCTTAATTTGTTGTTGGCTTATAATCTTTTTTTTCGTTTGGAAACAGTCCAACTTAATGTTTTCTTTTTATAATAGTTGTTACCTATTCGAATACTCTGCTCATATCATTATTTTGTAGCTATTACCAGCTGCAGCTGTAGTTTGGACCCCGCGGCATGGTGTTCGGGGAGGTTGAGCAGTCGACAATTTACGGTCAATTTAGCGAAGGTTCTTACAAAAAGGTCTTCAAAAAAACAAAAGATCATATCATGGTTGACTGAGCACGATGACGTCATAAATATAACATTACTACCCTCACCAGGGGCATTTTCTGCTAGGGCCAGGGGGGCAGATTGTGCTCCTACGCCACTGTTACTTAATACTGATTATAACATCAGACCTGCCAACAAAAATTTTAGGACAAAAGTTCAGCTCAGCACGAAATTAGATGCTTTTCTATCGACCTATATTCTGCTGTCTCTAATATTTTTTCTTCAACCTACTGTACAGAATTTCCAAAATTGCGTTACCGCTATATAATCGTATTTCCCACAAAAAATTGAATGGATGAGCAGGAAAGTTAGTCATTGACTCTTAACTCTTTGCAGCGAGTCAGTGACCAACTTCGGCTCATCCATTACATTTTTTGTCAGATCATTTTCAATCCCCTGTGATGCAATAAACACCTTCCAGGGAAAAGTGCCATTTATTGCTTCGAGTTTTTTGGGTTGTTTGTCTCTACGTGTTCCTATATAAGTGGCGTAACCAGCCCACAAGATTGTGGAGGTCAAATCTTTTGACTTTAAGCGAGCAATAGTATTTTGTTTACGACACCGCCTCTCAAAGCACAAAATGACAAGACACGCAATAAATTTGGGGGAAATGGCCCCCTTGCCTACGTCCATGCGCGTATCCCAATCATTTTTTTTCGGGTAGGGAGAGTTGTGCTTGTTTTCGAAATAAGTACCTTTTTTCGATCTTCAAGATATTTTTTATAGTCAAATGGCTTTGATATCAGTAGCATTTTGATTTAAAAAGTTTGTGATTGATAGTTTGCCACTGATTGGCGGGTATTTTTGTGAACAAATTTCGCCATTTTGGTTAACCCTGATGCGTAAAAAATCGTGATGTGAAAAAAAATCAGAAACTTTTCCGGAAATAAACAATTTTTCAAGTCCGAACGTCATAAACTTTTATAATTTTCGAACACAATACGGCATGGGTCTTGTACAGCCAATAAATGTTACTGACAGCATTTCGGGTTTTTCGTGTATTTTTTGTGTCATTTTTATACTTGCCCCACACGTTTTTGCGGCGCGGACCAGTGCATTAGGGCAGCCAGCCCAAAATTTTGAGGGGTCTAAAATTTTTTATTTTAGGCTAACAACAGTATTTTGCGTGGGATACCGCCTCTCAAAACACAAAATGACTAGATATTCTAAAAATTTGAGGCGGCCATGGCCCCCACTGGCTACACCTATGGACCAGTGTTTGTTTTGTTAATAATAAATATGTTTCGACAATCAACAAGTTGCTTTTTTAAGGTTAGATAAGTTTGAGAATATTTTCTGAATTGTTGTGAAGGCCGCTTCTGCTCCGGAAACGTCCCGGTAATCCTGGGTAATGGTGAGAGTGCGATTTGGCCAAAACGTCTATGGTTATTACCCGTGATTGTCAAAAAAGTTACCTGAGCGGTTGGGTTTTCACCGCTATGCAGTCAGTACACATCCGGATGAATTTATCCTTGATCCCCCCTAAAAAAAATCCTGGATCGGCCTATGGGCATCTCTCGGTAAAATCTATTCCCATTACGTAATAGACGCAGTTGATTGCACCAATGTACGTTTTTTCTGGTGTGATAGATTGCTGACAGCTGAAGACGCAAAGTCAGAACGCTTGAAGTTCGCCATTTTAGTCGCGATTGCTTATATGTTTTGGGTAAGAAAGAAACAAGGCAAATGCATGCTATCAGAGGATACAAAAAATTAGGAACAGAACATTCATTCACCCTTTATTCAACCATCTTTCATTAACCCTTGCAAAAAATTAATTCACCTTGGATTGAATCATTCACGCGGTTAAGAAGCACTGACCTATGATACTGGTATGAAAAGACACCCCCGTCCCTGTTGACCCCCCGCCATGCCCCCGTTCTCCCTGGGGACAGAATAGATACAGGCTTGTGTGAGCCGTCATGATCAATTCGCCTGAACTTCCAATTAATGACGAAGCTCGAAATGATGCACATGTTGCAAGCGCAGGTGTGCAGCTACATCAGCGCACGCCCAGGGTTGCTGCATCAAAAAACAAAACGGGAAACTAGTGATGCATCAAAAAGTCAGCTAAATCAAGCAAGTTCAAATAAAACAGTTTTGAAATTTGGCTCAGAAAATCAATTAAACGTGCGTAATTATCTTTCAATCCTTTTGTACGATTTTCCTTGATCGCACGATCTGGAAAAAGTCACGTCACTGTCAGACTGATTGGGTGTGCGCCGCACACCAAGAGTATAGGTCTGTGGTATTGAATAATGAGAATTACTGGCATTTAAATACGTAAAAACTAGTGTTGACAAAAAAAAGTTTTGAACAATTGAATCCACGCAGCATGTTTTAGTAGCCTCGCAATAGGTAAAATCATCTAGGTACAGCATTTTAATTTTTGTAATTTCACTCTTTGGATGCCCCCTTGCCTTGGATGCCCGGGGCCGTCGCCCCGTTCGCCCCCCTTCTGCACGCCACTGGCTTAGGTGTGCATGAGTCAGACAGCAAGCGTTTTGAAGTTATTTGTCTTAACGATAACGTAGATAGGATAGCACGCGCTTCGTCTTTAAGTTCTGGAAATTTATGAAAGAGCATAACATCCTTTAAAACCTGCAGCCTGGTTTAAAAAAATACCGTGTAACTCTCAAATTGAAGTCTCCAGTCTTTTTCCGTCAGGTGCTGGTAAAAATATTTGTAGTTGTCTGAGTTCACACTGCTCAGTGGCACAGCTGTGCTTAACCACATATTATGAGCGTAATGTTTCTCTCTACATTTTTCCAATCCTTTCAATAACACATGCCTCTCAGTAGAAGCGCGAAATAGGCAAAGTTGTTTTGAAAGTTGTCAGAAGGCCATTACGATCAAAGTGAAGTGCAGACATGAAGAGAAACCACCCATGGGCAACAAAAGATGAAAGAGAAGCAAATGAGGCTAGAAAGAAAATAGTCGATGTTTAAAGTGCACAGGGAGTGTTTTAACTTCGCTATATTTATGATATTTTGCCAAATCTTCCAGCTCTATTCTAAGAGGGCTCCCGGCCGTGATGCCACATGAAAAGGTACAATCGTCAGATATATCTTTCCTTGCGCACAACGTAAACATACAAATCGTGTCTGCGAAGTTAGTGGATTGGATTAAGCCCGTGACCTAGTGCTCGGCGGACCTCGCGATTGCATCGAAGCTTTGTTTGTCATGAAAACGACGAGGTCGTAATCGCAAGCAAACAGTCGCAAGCCACACAGTGCTTCAATTTGCGTTTCAATTTAGCTGTCTGGCAACACCACAAATGAGCTTCAGACAGACCACCGTGGTTCTGCTTTTTGACAGTTTTGTGGAGAAAGGTCATCCACATCAGCGTATTTCAAAATCAAAACAATCATTCTCTATGGTTGGGGTGACACAACGGTTAGTTGTTTGCGACGCAGTAGTTGGTTGATATTGTTCAAAAGTCATTTGACTGAAAATTAAGCAAGTTTTACTTTTATGGTTGTCGCCGAAAGCAATGGCTCTCTTATTTTTTGTGTCAGGATTTGACACAGGTTTTCTTGGTGATTCATCTTGGACGAAAAAAACAAGTGCTTTGATTGCTTAAGTTAACTATATAAAGCTAGACCACTGAAAACATGAATTTATCATTACTACTGGGGATACTAACCTTTCTAGCAAAGCGAGGTAAGACTTTTGATTTGTTGTAACTAGCTACTGTGGGCAGTTCTGTCATGTCAAGTGAAACAGCAACAGTATATTTTGTAACTTTAATGTTTTCACAGTAATTGTGTATCACGTGTAAGCAAAACATTCATTTCAAACATCTCTTGATTGACTGAAGGTTTTGATAAAAAAAAGCAACAATGAAAATCAGTCGCCTTTAGCTCGTTGTACTGTTAGAAGCTACGTTCATTAAAAAACTTTTGAGGGAACTGATTTCACCAACTCCACATTTGTCTTGGACAGGTGAGGCACAGAGATTACCCACTCCTCAAGGAATTAAAGTTGTTCTACGAACACAAAACACAGTGCAAATTAACTGGTCGCAACCGCCCACGGTCAGTTATGCTAGCTTTTCATTACAGGTAATACTCTTGAAATACTGGTGAGTAAACACGACGTGTAAGCATTTCTGGCAATGCTAATTTTGCTCTTTTTGGATTAGATAATATAAAGAGAGTTGCTTTTTGTGACGCGACAATGCAAGCACAAGGGACTGTTTGATTTAAAGTAACGATAAGATCAATATTTTTTATTGAAAATCCTGCTACCAATGATGCAAAGCACCCTCCAAATATTTTCAAGCAACAAAACCAGTTCCAATATTATTAAACTAAATAACTATTCGCTTGAAAACTATCATTTTGCAAAGACATAGCAACTTATCACGTTCAATATCCATGATTACGCTTCACTTGAAAGATTAAATATTTTTGTGATAAAACATCCATTCATACCACACGAAGCTCTGATTTTTTCAGCATCATTATACAAAAAGACAAATATCAAGTGATTCATTGATTGATTCTCCAGGTAACGCCTAGCGCCATGGTTTACGAACCGGAAAGACCAGACGCAACATCTCGAACCATCGGTAATCTTCAGCCGGGAGTCTCCTACTCTGTTGTGCTAATCGGGGAAACGGCTGAAAGTAGACGATCGGCTCCTCTCCGTTTTCGTGTTTGGAGCGGTAGGTTGAAGACAGGTTTTACTGGAAGACCTGCTTCGCTGGCAGATGCTGTTCGCTTAGCAGGTGCTCGTCTTCTTCTGCTCAACACTGTAGATCTGCGTTGAACCGGTCTATAACCACCATGCAGAAGCTCAAGTTAGAATGTGCAGATTTTCTTATGTGTGAAAATTGATTGCACGCCTGAGATTTTGGAAACAAAATGCACAACGCAACCTATTGATTCACACTGGTTGCGCAGGGCCAAGCTTCGGAGTAGCTCAGTCAGTTGGAGGTGTACAATCCTTATAAATATCATGCATAAAGATATAAGCGATATTTTCGTTCTGGAGCTGGTATTGCATTTGCGTTTACTATCCGCTTGCTCGTGGGCATAACGAATGTGCAAGAAGCCTGCAATTTCACTACCAGTATAGCCTATACAAAAAGACGTTAACCCTGAAACAAGCAGTGTTGAAGACCATACCTTGAATCAGCTAATGTTAAACAGCTGATTTCTTACGAAAGACACCTTTCCAATTAGAACTTTTACACAAACATCATACCAAGATTCTCAACATGCACTGAATTTGATGCAAACAGTAGAATATTCCAAGAAGACTTAAACATGAAATTATATAATAAATAGAACATTGAAAAATAGTGATATCATGCTGCTGTATGATTTTATATCAAACACGGGAAAGATTTTTCAACGATATTTTGCTTTCCATTTTTCAGCAAACCGACACCTGCACAGAGGCAGTAATTGCTGCAGGTGATGTCACATCTTGAGTGTGTCGTATCTCATGTTTATCGCGAAGCAAAGTGAAAACTTCTTCCCCCTGCAGTTGCATGTAGTCGGTTTGTAATATATACGCTCGTCACCGAGCTGCGTAAAATGTAAATCACTTCATCTGTGAGCCTCACGCCCTTTCGCCATGCGTGCATTATTGTGAAACGTCGGCGTCGTTTGCAGCAGCAGGTGCTTTGTGTTTTGCTTTCTCCTTCCTCCTGCATCCGCAGTCACGTGCAAGATGCTGCTTGAAAAGAAAGCCGCGGTTCAGCACAAAGTATTGTTCTCGTTGCTGGCTTCTGCACAACAGGAAGGAAGATGATTTACTGCGAGCTTCAACAATTACCTTTTCAAACGTTTGTGCTTTAGTTCTTTAGAAAGCGTTTGCTTATTTAGTCGAATGTTGCTAGATAATGATCATCCAGCCTCGGTGGACATCATTTTACGACAAGAGAGTAGGCGCAGTTTTCTGTTTGACAGAATTATTGACACTTGTAATACCCTGAGCAGCTGAAAAACTAACAATAATTATGCCGGCGCCCATACGGTACAAAAGCTGTGTTTGGACCCATAAATTGTGCACATTTGCGAACTACAAAATAGACGATGTAAAATGCATTTCACCACTCTGTTACAAACCTTGTGTAAAACTGGTGCTTTTTTGAAGTGCTGCACATGGAGTACTGTGGCAGCAGGTCTGGTGCCCTGTGGACATACTGCGTTACTGTTAAAAGGTGTTAAAATCTGATCGAAGATGGATGCGTTAAGATTGTGTTAACTCTAACTTGGCATAAAGTTGGTTAACTAATTGAATGAAAACTCATACCTCTGCAAAGCTTGCGTTTGTGCCACACCAGTAACTCCAGGCTGCACAGGTTTTGGGTGGCAGAAATACAAGTAAAATCGACTTTTAACTTTCATACAGCTCCAGTGGTTTCGCGCGTATGCCAATGCTAAACGAAAATCAATTGCATGCTTATCTATACCGTATATGCTTGTTTCGACTTCTAACTGGGCATAGAAGAATTCATAAACTGTATTGAATTACACAGAATCTTCATGTTTATGGTTACTCCATACTTGGTCTACAGTTACTCTATATACGTGCCGATAACAAAGCCGATACCACTAATATCTGCCATTCTGCCCCCTAATCATATGCTCGCTTGATCACTTAGTGCACGCCCATGGAGAACGTACTGTAGGTCACTCAGCGTCAAGCCGTAGTCCCACCAACAATGTTGCGCTAATGTTAAGATTGGCAAATAGTCCAGATTCAAAGTTTGTCAGCTTGTAGGAGTCTAGAAGAGAGTGCGATTGCAAGACCACTTGTCAATGCATGAGCAAAATACAGTACTTTGAATATCTTTGCCGTCACTTTTTCTATATAAACATCTTCATTACTGTGTTTTATTACACGGCGAAACGCCTTAACATAGCTAAATAAAAAATTGAGCTTGCAATGATGACAAAGAAGAGTGTTGCGAAAAGGTTTGAGATGAGTGTTGACTTGAACGAAAGTTTGCTTTGCTTGCAGAGCCTTTGATGCCAACAAACATCAGAACGGAAGCAATTCGAGAAGTAAACATTGCGATTAAGCTCGGAAATATAGAGACCACGTACGCAGCAGCTGTGGTTGGAATGCACGTCAACTGGGATTCACCGAAAGGCGTAACTGGTTCGTTCAGAAGTGATTATGCAAAATAGAGGATTTTTTTCAAAGCTCAAAAAATACTCAGTGCACACCAATGATGAGAAATCAAGCTTAGATTACTCCTGTTTCAATGAAATTGTTATTGAACTTTTGAATACCAATTGCATTTAGTGAAAAATTTACGATTCTAATTAAAAATATATTGACTTGTGGCCATCTTCGCTGGCTTCGTCAGTAAATATGATTTGATTTAAACACTACACAGATTCATTGCAAATCGCCCTACCTTCGCTTCATGGTTCAAGCATATTCGATGTAGCTTGTGGTTTGTAGATAATACTCTGTACGTGACTTGCCTTACAATGAAACACCTATTTTATGTGCAACAGCTGGGATTTCGTGGCACAGTCGCAATGAGAAACATTGGTGCTGAGCAAGTACCAAGCATAAATCAGGCCAACTACGAATAAACAACGATTTCCGTCGCCTGCAGTTTAGTGAAGGCGTGCTGTAATTTGTCAAAAGATCTTTTCGCGTCTCGGCCGAGTCGAGACGATGGAATGATAACGCACTTGATGCGTCTTGTCTGCAATAAGAACCACACGATCTACCGCGGAAGCACGTGACGTCACGCGTTGGCATTGACCGCTTCACAAGGATTTGTCGCATCCGGTCCATTTGTATTTGCGATTGCCTAAAATCTCGGTGCATCAATTGCGGCAGAACAACACTATAAAATACGAATTTATGTACCTAACAATTCTACATGTAATCTAACAATTCTGTATTAGAGTTTTGTTTTCAGACTCTCGTATCTGACGAAGTGAAAATGCTGCACATTTACTAGATAACCCAATCTTTACCGGTTCTCAACTCGTGTGTTTCAACTGCTAACGAAATCGAAAAATTCTGCTCCCACTTGACGTTAACAGTTTTATTGATTTCGGCTGCAAGGCCCACAAGACATGGCCAGCGCACACATAAAACAAAGACACTTGCGAATTTATCATACTCGAGGCAATTATACACGCCCCAACACACACGAGACAAAGCTATCGGCAACGAGAAATGGGTTAATTGTGACTGTATTTGGTTAATCCAGATGTATTGTATTGTATTGAGTAACGTCGTCACTCCCACACGCAAGTCACTTGAATTTAAGCATGCATCGCAGTAACATGAAATACGCAAATACATGAA
>JGI24159J19872_10002968_pt1 | contig 20718 bp, 17 predicted proteins | sample Ectturendosymbi4_FD_19872 | JGI IMG/M metagenome (IMG submission 19872) | reverse complement strand
CCAAAATTACTTGTGCTCCAGCCATCCAAAATTACTTGTGCTCCAGCCATCCAAAATTACTTGTGCTCCGGCTCCAAAATTTCTTGTGCTCCGGCTCCAAAATTTCTTGTGCTATGGCTCCAAAATTTCTTGTGCTCCGGCTCCACATCCCTGATGTTTGTGTCATGCGTTTGGCGATGCACGGTTTACCTGAAGCCGCGATCCGTCATTTTTTACCTGATTCAGTCGCTGGTCGCAATTGACGTGAAATGGAGTTGGTTCTTTGAAGGCGCCGCAGCAGCGTCGTCATCAGTCGCTTGGCAGGCTCATGATCCTCCACGCCTGTGTTTTTCAGAAACGTCGTCGAAGATCAACAGTGTCTTCGAAACGGAGCGAGGACATCCCGGGGTGCAGTTCCGAGGCCGCCATTGCCGACCCAGTCGTCGACCCCACTGTCGCCGTTCCTTCTCCTCCTCCGGCAAGAAAACTTTTGAACGTTGATATCCCGACGTGTTTGCTGCAGCGTCTGGAAGAAGATAACATAATGATAACGAAACGAAACATGGTCAGTCGACTCCGACGTGTATCGTTTTTTGAAGCACTTTTCTTCAGGAATGATTGGCAATGCGAGGTTTAACCGATTTCTTCGCTGTTTTTTCTTCTATTTCTTTGCTGTTTTTCTCCTCTTCCTTTGCGGTTCTCCTTTTTTGCAGTGTTTCTCTTCTATTGCAGTTTTTTTCTATATTGGTCTATTTTGTACTTGCTCGGTCTCCTCCGCTCGCAGCGCCCCCCCTCCACCCGATAATGGTTGTAGTGCACAAGATCGTGACGACTCGTTTGTTTTCTTGGAGTAGCACCAGATAAAGCCAATGACGTTGCAAGTATTATTTTGGTGCAACACGACAAAGGCACACACAATAAAAAACGCAAAAATAAAATTTTTTTCTCCCATTTTTCTGTGTAAGTAAAGTTTAGTTAAAAATGTTGATTAACTTGCATTTTCCACTTGGAAATAAAGTCATGCTTTTAGATCCACGCTGAGGCAATACCGAGAAAGGCGAAACAAAGAGTTATATATAATGATGTATGTTTTCACTTCTTATATCATATCGAACTTCATTGTGGGCGTATTCCAACCCATCCTAACCTTTCCGTTACTAGTTGTGAGTTGCATCAGTTGGCCATTTCTAAAAATTTTTGGATTGTAACACCATTTCCGAAAAGCAAACTTGGTAGTCTACTGAGTTTAGCCCAAACAGACATCCGCCAAAGACTCGGGACCACTTGCTGGCGTCAGGTCCAACAAATTTTTTCTGCGCAGTTGGTTGAGCTCCCAGCCAAGCTGAACATCGCCCAGATCCTCGAGAACTACGCGAAGTACTTCGCTTTGAACGTCGCCACTCTCCCTTCGTCCGAGAAACACTTGAAAACTGTTCCCGCTGTTCCGGCTGACCTGCCTGCGCCGGAGAGGAAGTTGGTTGCGCGTTTAACATTTCATGCTTCAGTTAATGCTCGCGGTTTAACTCGTTCGAATAGTTAAAATAACTTTCGTTAAGTTGTTTCACGATCCATGTGTTGATGTTGACGTGAAGAACGAGATATACGTCAGATTGGGATTTTGTGCATTGCGGTTGAACTTAACCGTCACCTTGTACGTGCTGTTTTTTAAAAAAAGAAATCTCTTATCATGTTCTTTTTTTTGAAACGTTGTTTTTGCGAGGATGACGCGTCAATGACGTGTTTTTCCATTTTTTCGTCTTTGTTCTCCACTCAGCTTAAACCTGTGCAAAGAAATCTGCGAAGACCTGAGAGTGCTGTTCGACTTCACCCTCCCCACCATCTTGCTTTACATCTGCGAGCGAGGTCAGTGTTGCAGGGTTGCCAGACTTGCCCGGATTACGAGATACCAGGATGAGACAGAATCCAGCGAACGGTAAGTTTCATGGTTCGCAGTGGTTCGTTGCTGCCCGTTGTTGCCGCGTAATCAGTGACGTCAGGGGGGCGTAGGGGACCTGGAGACCCGNATTCACTTAACTTTGTTCGGTCGTTTAACAAAAAACGCTCTATGGCCGAAAAATCAGGCTCAGTTGCACAGTCGCTCTCCTATTATTTTAAAAGTCGTCGAACTCCTCAGCGCCATGCACTTGTTTTCCTTATTTTTGCACACCTGCCTTCTCCCTGCACTGCTTGCTATCTGCGCCGCTTGCGAGTTTTCTGCGATATGTCGCGCAAGCGGGGAGTTTGAAGCTGGCACTTCACCGGAGCAGTCCGGTGAAAGATCCTGGTCTTTTCTGCTTGGTGGTTGTTTTTTATAACGCCTATTTTGAAAATCACCATTTTTCCTCTTTTGTCACTTCAATTGAAACTTGATTGTCATTCAACCGCCCAGCGATCAATAATATAAATTATATTATATTAATTATATTATATAATTGATAGCAGAGAGATCGTCACATAATCTCCCTGTCAGTGGCATACGCGGATAGGGGTTGCCCCCATTCTCTGCCAGTTGAAAAATACCTGCCGTGAATATGGTTTCAAATACAGGTCGTTCGAGTGTAAAGGTTGTTCCGCGGAGTTTACAGTCCGGTACTTTGTGAAATCAGGCAATGTGGGATTTCGTCGAAAAAAATGTCATAAAACATGTTTTGCGTTTGATGATTGTCTGGTTTCTGGACCAATCAGGAACGACTTGTGCTTTTTTTACGAAAATTTAAATTTGCAAAACATTACACAAAAATTTTGGTGCTCTTCTCCATTTTTATCGACGTTTTTGTGAGGACGAATTATGTTTCGTGAAAATTTCAATTTGTGTTTAGAGCGCAAGGAAAGGCTTCGTCAAATCCTGTCGAGAAAAACGAGTCAAACATGGATAACATTCCTTTTCCGTGTCGGAATCGGAAAACACAGAAAGGTTGGTTGGGCAGTTTTGCGCTGGAGAGTGGATCGTCTGTTGCGTTTGCTTCAATTTCTTTTTTTGCTGGTAACTTTGTGATGAATGTAGCGGAGAGAAAAACGCGACTGCGTTATCGATTCTCTGTCCAAAGTTGTCGTGCACAGGCCCTTGCGAACTTTGTCACTAAACTCAAAACCAGACGTCGCAACGTCACAATATCTTATTCGGCTGTGATGGTTTTGGCTTTTCTGAAAATCGCTTGAAATAGTGCTTCTGTGTGTGTTAAGTAGCTTTTCAGCTTTAAAAAAGTTAGGGTATCTTTTTGTATTTGAAATGTTTGCTGTCATATTTCAAACGACTTGTTTTTTTCCCTACAGCGCTTCTTATCTCTGCACCGGCAGACGAGACACAAGTGTCAAATCTCTTTTTCGATTTTCTTTAAGCTCTTTTCCTTCGCAGAAGATCATCCTGCACCGTTGAAAGGTTCACCCATGTCTCCTCCGACAGCAGATGGTAGAAAGAGAAAGAAACACAAGTGAGCGATCGATAAAAGAAACATTCGCAGTGTTCTCCACGCGGTATTGAAAGCTTTGAAACTAATGGTGACAGGAAAACGGCGGAGCAACAGATCATCGAAGAGACGCACACGTACCTCATACCAGACCAGCCGAAACTGGATCGAACCGGTTTGTCAAGTGATTCTCAGGGCAGGCGAAGATCCAGCAGACTTTCCCATCACCTTTATTCGCCGGAGCACAGTTCCGATGAAGTGGTCAGTATTATTACGTTGTTCACGCACCATTGAACACACCGCTACCGCTTCTTGCAGTCGTTGTAACGATTGGACAAGCGAGAGTCCTCTGGACGCAAGGACCAGAATTGGCAACGATGTCAATCTTCTCGCAGTCCCCTAATACATAGAACGTGTCGAATGTCAACGTGCACTCAAATATTTGGCACAATCGTAGCGTGCAATAAATAATAACCGGTGGTAGTGGTCCACGTTTTAAATGCTATATTATCCACGATGCGGAAGCGATGGGATTAACCCAATCGCCTTCCAATCAATTCCGATTCCTATTTTCCGCCATATCCGATTTAAGGCGTCCTCTCTGCACAGAGCAATATTCCTGGTTTCCTCAAGACTTTGCTAATTGCAGATGTCACCGCCAGTGTCTCCTGAAAATGATCACAAGGGTCAAAAAGAAAGGACGCCGGAGTTTCGACCTTCAACAGGTGGGGAACATGTCGATGGGAGGGTTTAGTTAGCATGACCTGCTCCTGCGTGTTGCTTTGCTCCTGTGTTGTTTTGCTCCTGTGTTGTTTAGCTGCTGTATTGCTTTGCTGAGCTTTCGCAAAGTTTCCAGATTCGTTTTGAAATAACCGCGTCGTAGAAGCATTTTGTTTTTTCAAGCATTTTCAAGGCAAGCGTCTCAAACCAAGCAGCTTGTTAAAGCTCTTATGTTGAATGGAGCGTAGATTTTTTTCGTCGGCACGAGATAGTCTAATTATTGTAATCAATTAATAAGTGAAACGGATGATGGTGTTGTATCATCCTCGATACTCTTAATGCATTGATTCGCAAAACTTCATCTTCAAAACGAGAGGAGAAGGTTTTGTTTTTGCGTACATCTCACAAATAGTCGGTTGTATTTCGTTGCGTTTGATCTGCAGTATTTTCGCCTTTGCTTAAGATGCACTCCACTTCTCTGCGTTCCTGAAGCAGTTATATTCCGAAAACCACCACTGTTACAACATCCTTTGTTTGAAGACTCTCAGGTGAAAGACTCCGAGGTGATGCGCATTTCCACGGAAACCATTGTTTTCCTCCGCGCGCCAGCCAATCACAGGCACGGAGTAATGAAAGTGGAGCGCGGCTGCTCATCCCCTCTCCCGCTTTTGTGCCGACAGAAGGAGAGGTAATTTTCACTCCGATTCAGGACTGCTGCTTGCGGAAATGCTTTGTACATGAAACCACGTTTTCCTGCTTGTCTCGTTGGCACCTGAACTGCAACCAGGTTCCACAGTGCACAAATGCGCAGTACCACCGGGCTATTTGAGAAGTTAAATTTCATTCTCGAACGCTTGCAGCATTGCAAGACATTGGGGAATGCACGGAAACAGGAAGAAACTATTTGAATTGAATGTGTGCTTGGTTTGTATTTTGATAAGATTTTATACTTGTTCTAATGCTTCACGAAGTTAGAATAAAATTAAGCAGAAGTATGTGGACTCAGTCTTAAAATACTCATCCTCACTTCAACAAATATTTGCTGAGTGCAAAAAAATTTCTTCGAGGTGAAACTGACTGCAATATTTCGCAAAAAAGGTTACATCCAACGTTATCGTGTCTGAATTTTTGCATTTTTTCCAATAAAACTTGATAATTTTTGCACGATTTCAACTCTGTGATTTTTTCAACGCTCCGAGTGCGGTGAATGAGATCGCATGAAGCGCCGATCGCTTCACGGGAGGGGGCGTGGCGAAAACTCGCCGTGAAGCTGAACCCGTTGTCTGATTGGCAGGTACAGCTGCAGCTCGGAAAGTATAAGAAGCAATGAGATATGTCAGGAAGCTTACGTCGGCAGCGCTGGCGACAACGTCAGAAGAGCTGTTCACCTGGCGCAGGTGAGACTTTACTTGAATGGTCACCGAGACGAATCATTGACTGTATCTTTTCTATTATTGAAGTGGTACTCTGGGCTTCGGGCTTCGGCCCAATTGTGGGTCGTTTGGCACTTCGGCCCAATTATGGGTCGTTTGGCACTTGCAAACCCTGGGCTTCGGCCCAATTGTGGGTCGTTTAGCACTTTCAATTGGACCGCGCAACGCTTATTGTTGTGGACCGTGTGGGACCTAAAGTCCTGCGCCGGTTGCGTGGGATAAAACAAAGGTTAATGTAACAACCACGGAACACTGGTTGTTTGACGTCAACAGACCGTTGTTTTTGTGATTATACGGTTTAAGGCATAAACATAGCATTGTTATTTAACAGGTAACTGAATACAGCATCAGTTTAAAATCGGGCCTTCAAAAATTAACCTGTGCCTTTTACCTACGACTGAAAGATTGGTTTGGGCCATCATAACAAGAGTTTGTCGATTGTTGCTTTACTGTGATAATGGTGCAGTTTTGTTACGGTTGGCGTGTTCCTATTACGCGCCGTGTATTTGTTGCTTTCTTGAAGGAGCGTCAGCCTGGTAGAAAGAGATAAATAGAACCCAGAAAATTATCGCTTCGTTGAATGCTGCCTTGTACAAATATTTCTGCTTGTTTTAACCTGAGTTCATACACGTTGCAGCTATGGTCGTGCGTTTTCGTACAGGGCAACAGTCAACAAGCAAGTTTATTTGTTTTCTCGACCATTTTTTCTCGATACTTGACTCTTGGACAGGTATCGTTGCTTTTCCAGAAGAACGTCACTGCAAGATAAAAAAAGAACAATTGTATAGTGTATGTTGCGACTGGACTGCCACAAGAAACAGATCCATCGCAAAGAGGTGTGGTAGTTTCGACGAAACTGACAGAAACAGTTCAAAGCCAACAAGTGTCAACGACTAGTTGAAGCAGAAGATTTTCAGATTAGTCAACTTTTTCAAAAAACATTTTGATCGAATGCCGAAAAAATTCAAAAGTATTTTCTGGGCAACTGCGATGCAGACGCAGATGAAACGGCTCGTGCTTTGAATTGATTGACGTTCCCGGATCAAGCAAAGCTGACATTCCAGCAACAGCCGCTCCGTTTGCGCACTTACGATTCTTTTTAATTTTGTTTGTGCACTTCACCACAAAGCAAAACCAAGCCAGGTGCTTGAGCTTCATTGGTTTGGACCCTTGTGCAGGCAGGGACGCCGGAACAGCGGTAAGGCAATTGGAGCGGTAAAAGAAATGAGGGCATTGGAAACGTATAAAAACCAAAAAAGTCGTTACCAATGTGCTTTTTTCCAATACAATATTTATTTGACAAACCTCAATTTTTGCACTAGAAGATTTTTATGAAAACACGATAACACCAGCAAACGAAACGAACATGTTTGTTGCAAAACGAACACGCAAACTAAACTGATGAAACAAAACATGGCATGAAATGTTAGTGTTGTAATTAAATGATCGCTGAAGTTTTAAGCGATACGAAATTTTCAACACATTGCTGAAACACTATTTTACCGCAGATTGCGTGACACAGTATTTCGTCCAGTATCTGATCAGAAGTAATTTCTAAGACACAAATCAGTCCCCGCACACAAAACAAAAGAGCCAAAAAAGTTGACAGTATAGTTCGGAACAAATGAGAATGCGTTTGAAAGTTCAAAGTCATTATCAATAGGATGATTCGACACAACATGGCCGTGCATGCGATTAGTAATACAAGTTATATAAAAACGTTAGCTGAATTTCTACACGCATTTTCCAAAGTAGTCTGTTCTGCTAACATTCCGCTCAGCGAATTCTTTGGCAACAGCTTTGATGTCAATGTTATCTATATGACATATTTGAAGACTTACAAAAATTATGTTATTTAAGTGATTTCCCCCAGTGTTTGCGCGCAGTCATGTTTTTAATCGGCGCAATGCGCTGGACGAACGCTCAGATGATACTGACGTCAGGGGTATAGTGTAATTAATTAGCTGGAGTAGCGTTTTTTTGCAGAGGGCATTGAATTGATTTTTTGCAATTGTTGCAATACGGGAGATTAATGTTATTTTTTTTCTTCGCCTCCATGTTGTGCGAACCAAGGATTGTCGGCAATTCATCAGGTTGTAGTCTCAGTTTTTCTTTATCGATCAAAGCTTTCGTCACTATTAAGTTGTTTTTTTCTGGAATGTCTCTTTCAAACATTGACCTTCGTAGACTTTTTTTCTATACTGCTTACCAAAGAAATAGATTCCTGTTGAAACCGTGTGTTAAGGCTTCAGCGATCACATCGATGGCCTCACAGTAAGACTGTCGCATGCCGTTAATACTTTCATCACTGGCTGTATAAAATATAGGGAACGTCCCAGTGCAAAAGTTGTTTCCATCCACCATATATCGTGGGACTTATTCGGCCGTCCTATCTAGGAGTTTATCGCAACATCAAAAACAGTCTTCGTCTCGCTGAGAATTCTCTAAAACTCTACATCGTTTCTTAGTTCTTGAAGCCTCTGAAGAATGTGCTGCAAGGAGTACAAAGTATACTCAGCAGAGATGTCGGCTGATTGGAGCTCATTTGAGAACTTTTCCAATAAAACGAAGTTTTCGTGTCATATTCAAATTGAAGTACACGTAGTGCGGAAAGTTGACGCTGAAGAGTTTCACGGATTCTGCTTAACGTCAGAAGGAATTAATGGATCGTCTTTTAACGTTTCGAGTGTCTTACGCAGTTCAGTGGCTTTCTCAAAAATGACATCAACTGCTTTCACTCTTGTTGTCCATCTAGTTGCGGACAGGCTTTGGAGATGAAGTATCTTATAGTCATTTTTGCCCTCCTGAAATTCTTCGAATAAGCGAATGCGTTTCGGGTAAGCACCCACGATTACACAGAAAGCTTGGCAAAGGTCCAGCGATTCTGACAAGGAAGGGCACTGCCTGACTGCATCTTTAACAGTCAGCTCGTTGCAGTGGGCGAAACAATGTACATACAGTATATAGCATTCGGGACAACGTCAGCACCTAGCTTTTTTCCTAGAGATTTCATCACTGCAGCCCCATCAAACGCCATCGCAGCCATTTTCTTACCATCTAAACAGCACGTGAGAAGGATATCCTTTAAATACTTTAAAAGCGCATCAGGTGACAAACCTTCCAAATATTCATAAACTCCAATAAAGTCTTCAGAAATTTCAAAGCAGCAGTCATTGCACGTTCTGACACAGGATGGCAACTGCTTCTTTTTGGAAGCATCTGACGATTCGTCGGCGACGATTGCATAGAAGTCTTTTTCCAGAGCACGACTCAGTAAATCCCTTTGAGCTTTTAAAACAAGCACCTGCATTTCTTCTTCCAAAATGTCATGTGCAGTCACGAATCGTTTCTCTTGGAGCTGTAGCTTGAGACCTTCGTCATTGATAGCTTTGTCTAGGTCAAATTGTATATGTTTGATTCCAAATCGGTATCACCTCTGACAGCAATACCTTGTCGCAACAATGTCTGCAGCGTTTGAAGATGAGAAATCAGCCCTTGTCTTCGTAGCTCCTGCTTTTCAAGTTGGAATGATCTGATAGAAGCTATGACGGAGGTTTTTCCCCTCTCTATTGGAGCACAGACAGCTTGGTGAGGGGCACTTTCCTCTTGTTCTTTTAGTCTTTCGGCACCTTTTTTCCCAGTTATCGAAACCTGTACCATATTTGAAATTAAATTTTCCCTTCTGAATATTACTGTTAGCTGTGCAAGTTGCGCAAAATGCTTTCTTTTTTTATCTGTTGTAAACGAGCCAGTGGTAACTTTCAAACCGTTCTTCTACAAAACATCGTCCATTCTTTTCGCTGCACTTTTTATCTTTTTTTCGATAATTCACTGGCGTCTTTAACCCAAACGTTTTCAATGGTATGCAGTTCATCTACTACACTTGGCTTTTCTTTTTCTTTGCTGATTTCTTCACAAGTTTTGCTGGCTGACACCTGACTACTGATAGTTGAAGATAGTGATGTTATCCGTGGCTGGCCTGGTTACGTTGCTTCCTTGGCAAGAGCTTTCACAGCGGCTTTTTTAGTTCTTTCTGCTCTCGGCATGATGACAATAAGTAGGCATAACCTAAAATCGGTTGTAATGAACGAGATGGCTACGATGTAGATACTAATATAGTTCGCATTGTTACGTCTTCAGGCACTGTTACGTTTTGACGTACCACGAGTTCAAAACTGTTTGCTTGAGTTCGGTGTAAAAGCGCGCCCGTAATAGTCATTCTTATCGAATTACATGTTCAGCCACAATGTAGACCTCAAAAATAATAGGAATTATAGAAAACCATTTGAATAAGACCTGATGATGCCTACTTTGATTCTATTTGAATAAGAGCTGATGGTGCCTACTTTGTAGGCGAAATATATACTCTGTAAGATCTTAGTGTCTGATTCTCTGCTGAGAAAGGATTTCTTTCAATAGACAGAGTTATCGAAAACCATTCTGAATTTTCCGCGTGCGCGAAAAGCTGCATTAAATTTGTTTTAAGTCCATCTTGACAAAACATGAAAGTACCCATCATACTGTTATGCAAGGACACCTGTGCCCCCGTGGCCCACCCTTTCAAAGGGCAGGGGGGAGCAATGCTCCCGTTATGCACCCCCGTTCCGGCGTCCATCTGTGTGTAGGTCAATATTATTTTATGATGTAGCAGTTTCAAAAACGCATGTGCTGTTTACACTCTGCGTGGATGTGTTGGTTTTGCCATTTTTTGATATCCTAGTTTGTGACTTTAGTCAGTGACTGGGAGTTTCTCGTTGTGTTTTTGTCTCAGTATTCCCTGTTTGCGTTCTTTTGCTTTCGTTAAGTGTGTCGATGAAAATACGTCTTCTCCGCGCAGATATGGAAGTGGCGTCTGGTGGACCCGGAATATCGCCCAGTGCCGGGCGCCAACGTCCCCTGTTCTTTGATCTATGGCATTCACCATTTCTTGCGTTTATTTGGTAAGACTCGGCCATTTTTTACCGATGAAACGAAGACTTCAAATATTGCGATTGTTTCGCCGATCACGTGATCTGGTTACGCCAGAAGTCACGTTCCTTGTCATCAGACCGCTGTTAGAAACACCAGAATGACTATAGGAAATAATTAAAAAATCTTATTTTTATCTTTATAAGTTGAAGTTATCTATTTAACTTTATCTCAAAAACCACGGGAAAAAAGCTGTTGGGTGCCTGTCCTTGCTTTAAGTGGAGCAAACTAGACGGATTAAGGTGAAGTTTATCATCTCAAAACTTCGCAATTTAAGTCTGCGTTACCGTAATCCTATCACATTACTACATTATTTTTGTTTCTTCCGTCGTTCGTCATATGAAGATCAAACACGTGAAATTTCATTTGTTGTTCGACAATAATATTTTGTTTGATAACAAATCCTTCTATTGTTGTTGACAATCGAAGCCGTTAAAATATTTGCAGTGAAATTGCCCGAAGTTATTTCCCGCATGAAGATCCCGGACGACAAGTTGAAAGTCATCTCGAAGCACATCAATTCTCTCTTGAAGTAAGCGTCACCAGTGATGACGTCACGTTGCTAAGTTTGGATTGGTTCGTGAAAACAACCGAGATTGCGCCCAGAATAAAACCACGTTCTGTTGGTTAAACTCACTTCAGATAAATTTTCCCTATGGTTTTTGTAGTACTTGACAATATTCTTCTCCCGGGGAAATCCCGTCTCCGTCTATGAATAGTGTGGAAAGCTTTGACTGCTCAGACAACCAGTTCAATCCGGCCATTGCTGGTTTGATGCAGGTTCATCGCCGAATACGAACGGGAGATATTTAATTTCAGCGGCGGTTACGTCACTCGCCCGACATCATGACCCGGATGCGCGAAGAAAATTTGCGGAAGTCGGAAGTTGCGTCATAATGACGACGCGGGTCCTGGTGGACGACATCGATATTTGCTTTTTGCACTGCCGTTAGTCAAGAACAAAAGCCATGGACAGAGACTGGACACAGCCGTTAGCTTGGCCCAAGTGGTACACAACCCTTTTTTGCCAATGCCCCTCTGAATCGTGATTGCCCCCCCATGTGTAGTGATATAAAAATTCTAAACACACAAGCCTACATATGTTAACTCATCTGAAGAAAATCCAAAAAAAATGTTTTCGAAAATTTGGACCCATATCTGTTCTATCGGTCTCAATGCCCCCCTTAAAAATCACATTTCCCCTGTGGTTAGGGCGTATGCCCCGCGTTGGGGCCCACTGCTTTAACCGGTAAACACGAGACCCCACGACCAGTTTCAACGTTTAACACGGTCACTGGACGTGCAAGTGATGTTCCCGATCAAGTTTCGCAAAACACGCTTTTACCAATTTTTGATTACGTCATCAGTGCGTGATCATGATGTTTTTCGAACACAAGTCCATCAATCGTTCCGTATATGTTCATGTGGGTTTAAGTATAGTTTCTTTGCCAGAAAGCATTTACCTGTTGTGTGTGCAGAGTCATCCCAAGCACTGTCTTAACATGCGCTTCGCGCTAAGCAGCTTTTAAGAAAGAAGGTGTGAGACGCAACTTAAAGCACTGCCACCACATGTTGACTCTGCTCTCATCGTTGCGTCGGTCGATTGTTCCAAGATCTGATCGGATCCATGGGCGTCGGAACGGGGGGTACAGGGGAGGCCTTTCCCATGGATTTTGAAATTTAACATTTTCCTGTTACATTTTCAGCAAAGAAGGTTGTTCTCTAGTTTCGACAAGGGTGGTATGAAAATTCACCACTGTTTGACCCCTTCACCCCCCTAGGAAAGAACCCTTCCGACACCCATTGCATCCAACTGATTTTCGTTTGTTTTGTCACAACTTTCAAGCTGCGAGTGAAGAAGCTCCACAAAACAAACCAGAAGTGATTTGTTCGTTTCTAGCTTGGTAGTCCAGTTCATAGCGAACGGTTGATCACCAGACAGTTCCTTCTGTAAGAAGATTGCTCGCTAAGAAAGCGGTCCTGCTCAAAGTTTGTTCAACGTCGTTGCGGCAGCATTCCACAAAAGTAAACCTGGGTTGCGACTGTGCTGACGTGAAGCTGACTGGGCCGAGCGAATGCTGTCAAGCAGTTTGTAGATATCGGAGAGCTGACATCACACTTTTGCATCGACCAAGTACATGACTTGCAGCTTCACGAGACTTCTCGGCCCGTACCTGGCCATGGTCCGAACCCATCTGTCAAACTGCAAAAGACCGTCGCTGCCAAGTCGAGACGTGTCTTTAAAAAACTTTGGCTTTCCATCGTCGTTCGCATAAACTGCTGCTGCATAACTCTGTGTTGGAATGCAGTAGTGGTCTCTGTTATTTTCAAGCGATTTTCAAAAACGTTTCCTGATATGGTCTTTTTCTGTACAATTTGGAAATTTTTAAGAGAACAACGAATGCACATTTGTGACTACAGATTCTTGTTTCGTAAAAAGAAAATAAATGTCAACTTTGCATCCACCCCCATCTTGCTGCCACGAAGCTGAGGGTTGTCAGTGGGATCGTCAATGTCTTTGACGCAACGTTTAATGTTCAGATGCATGTTGCTGGTTTAGGTGGAGCAAATTCGGGCGATTTGAAAAAAAATGCAGATACTCAACGATTCTTATTGCACAGACCTGCCTGCATGATGCTTGCAATGACGTATACGCAGTGATGGGATTCGACCAGTTCGCAAAAACCTGTTCTTGGAATTTTTCAAATCCCGAGAACCGGTTGTTGGCTTAAGTCAGGCGTTCTCAATCTTTCCCCATCAACACCTTTCACTTATACAGTAGAATTTGCCTAATTCGTCGCCTCAAGGGGATTAGAAAAAGACAATTTGGACGAAGTGACGAATTATGCGAACAGAGCAGCTCGTATACTTTATCATGGTAACTCGTATACATAGTGCTTTTATTTGTAGTGAAATACAACTTTATGCCGTTCTAAGTTAAACTATTCAAACCCTCTACTCTATCTAGACTCCTCCATTTAATCTAGCACCTTTTAAATCTTTAATAAACTTTTTAAAGACTTTCCACGTTCTCTCAATGGGGAGTCGGGTCGCGCTTCGAACCTCGTGCATAAATTCGACAAACAAATTGCGAGGTGCAACAATTCTCAGGTAAAGATCCTTAGTTTGAATTCTCATACTTGTTACACTAGCTGCTTAAACATCAAATGCGAAACTGCAAATGACGTAATAGCGAAACAAAACGCTTCTCAGGGATAGAAAGAGGTGACGAATTGGACGAACAGAAATGTACACAAAAGATAGGAATTCTGCCGGGACCTACAAAAAAGTAACGAATTGAAGAATTACACAAATTCTACTGTAACTTATTTTGGCAAATCTCTCGTAGACCTGTTAACTGACTTTTAACAGTGAAAAACAAGACTCAAATTTGGGAAAATAACTAAAATCAATGGTTTCATTTGCACTTGTATCGGGCAACCAGCATGGTTTGCCTCTGGACACTGTGGTAATGAGAGAAGATGTTAGTGAATCCTGGAGTGAGAAAACCTGTTAAAAAAATTGTATCCCACCACTGCGTATACGTCCCCATGGCAACACCGCTTCANAATGCCACGGATGTGCCTTTTTCAAAACTCCTGCTGATGAGCTCGTTGCGACGTCCTTCGTTATGGTTTTGAGATTCAAACACGTGTTCCTNATCCAGCAATCACATTTAGAAACGATAATGCTTATTGCTAAAANACTAGAAGTATGTCAAGTAAAACTATTCTGTTTCGAAAATCATTTTTNAATTCTTGACACCCAGGCACGCCACACAGGTTGTCNTGAATCTCACTGACTTGTCAATCAGNATCTGCTTCACTTGGCCACAATTTATNCGCCTCGCACGAGAGGCTATTACTAATGGCGAGGTACATTGTTCACTCTGGAACGCGAGGTCNGGNCAGCANTTACCCCAATAAAACGAAAGCCATGGCCTATTTTTCATGCCTCCGCAAATTTTAACCCTAAAACATGGAGAATACTACAAACAGTGTTGCCTACTTGGATGCTTACCCGCGTACGTCCAGAACGTTGGGTACGGATCACCAGCTGTGTTAAAGATAGAAGTTTTGCTGCAAACGAGGGTTCCTGCTGTTGCGATCGGAAAGCCCGAGCGGCAAGTGCGCAAAGCTTCACACTGGCACCAAGNAACAATAGAGATNACATGCCATGGTCACTCTATTCTCATTGNTTGTTCGCGTCACGTGTATATTAGTATTGTTCTTCGCGCACATTCCGTTCGTGGTGAATCGCACATTCAACGCAACGTTACCGGAGAGGTTGCGACACTATGCACAATGTGCCTGCGTAAAAAGGCAGCTTTCCCCCTTCGCNCTTAAAAACTATCTACTTGACCTTNTTCAAGGAGAAAAGCGGAAGAACGNTCGTGTCAAAGCAGAGTGATAGTCGGGCCCTCCCCTAAAATAATTTTCCTCATTTATTACAATGAATATTTTTACGGTGTCATTGTTGCAGGTAGACTCAATAAATGTAAATTATAACAACAGTAGAACACACAACCTCTCGTCATGCGATGGAAATATGCTTTCAATTCTGAAAGTCATATAAATCCACGTCTCGTCTCTTGGGATGTGTAGTAGTGCGTATTGCAAAGAAGGGTAAATTTTTTGCAGAACAAAATCTGAATCAACGCGGTTAATTAGACATCTCTTTAGACCACTTTGTAGTGATTTTGTAACAAGACGATTGCAAAGCCCTCATTTCCTCAAAGCTTCACACGAATTGGAGGTAGGTGGAGAAAATCAGCAAAAGTACTAAAAGGCCTAATCAAATTACTAAGCAGTGCGTGGATTTGTGTCAGTGAGTTCGTTTTGCATCTCGATTAGGACGAGTGTCAGGACTTAAACAAGCATGTTCGAAATGCCATTAAGCCTCGTGGTGCACGCTACTGCATTTACGAGCAACGACTTTTTCGAATTACAATTTTTTACCAACATGAAACCCAAATAGTGAGGAAGTAATCAGTGAAGTTTGCTAGAAGGTTTGTTTGTTTTTTTTAATTACGAAAGCTGGAAAGAAATTATTTCAGTTGCTTTCGTAAAGGCGTGGTTTGAAAACAAACAAGAACGATGCACATTCGCCAATTTCAATCCATTTTTCAAGTTAGGAATCTAATATTAATTCAACTATTTTTAAGGGAAACACACCACAACCATTTTCCAAAAACACAGAATGTCTGTTTTCAACCAATCGCTCTGTTTCACTGAAATCCCTGTGACTACTGCAGGAGCGCATTAATCTTTTCTCCCACACCCATCATTGGCCCAGCGCCCTACCACAAACAGCAGTAAATTGTGACGTTCAGCAAACAATGCGAACGACTGTGCGGGACTGTCAACTCGACCAAATGCCTGGTTACGATCCAGAAGGTTATCGATCAAACACATCTTGGTCCAAATCCCGGCTTGTATAGGATTAACTGGAAACTGTCAGGTTCAAGCAGACACAGAACTGTGTGAAGGCATGATGCATCTACCACAGTATGGTGTGCTGGGAATGGGATAACTGTGTTTGTCTAACTCGTCTCTGTTTTCGATGCTGAACAATTGGCAGTTAGTTATCATCAGCATGTATAGATATTTCACAACGTTAATGAAAGTCAGAAACCGATTCGTACGGACCATCTCTGCTGCTGCTTGTTTCCTGTTATGGTTGTCGCTGATGGTCAGCAATATGTCTTATTCCGTTTTCGACTAACATTCTTTAACTGAACAAGTGTTGATGATCTTGGCGAATGGTCAGCACAGTATTCGTACTTTGATGCAGTACAAAGTACAGTACTTTGATGACACCGCCAAAACCAAACAAATTAGCACAGATGTACGAGCAGCAGTTCTTAGACTGATAGAGACAGAAGTCCTGAGACCTAAGTTAAGAAAAAGGCAGACTTTTTGAAAGTTTCTGCGCTCAACAACAGTCATTAGTAGAACGCAGCAAAGTCAATTCAAAGCAGTAATAAATTTTCTGGAATCTTTCAACTTCACTATTTTATTATTTTGTTACCTGTAGCCTCCTGTTCACATTGACTACTTAGAGGATTTACCAGATACGAACCTTCAATACCGAATCATATTTTTATTCCGAAATGATTGACGTCTAAATGCAATGACCATTTTATTCAGACGTAAATCATGTTTTCAACTAGTTACAGAGCCAAAAAGGAGACAATTTGATGCCGTTTCCTTCCCAAATTAACCAACGCATTCTCTTGAAGTGGAACCCCTAACAACTGTTGCGTAACTGCCTCCCATTTTAATTTCTAAGAGTAAACTAGTTGCGTAAACTGTCGCCTTTTTGCTTTTTGAGAGTAAATGAGGGCAGTCTTTGAAAATATCTAGGCCAAGCAGACAACGCTGACATTTTTTGTGTTTTTCTCTTTCCTTTTCACAGAAAAACATTGCGCTCGACTGGAAAGTATTGGGCAACTACAGCGCTAAAAACGTTTGACTTAAAATGTTTACGTTATTTTTCGTGACTGTTCACCCCAAACGCCAAGTCTGAATACGCCCACTGTTTTCAAAAACTTTGTGGCCAGACCATAAATAGTAATCAGTAGGAATATTTAGAAACGGATATTTCAAAACAAACTTCAAAAATATTTTTCTATACAGTCCTTTCAAAAATGTTTCTGAAAGGTATTTGGCATGAGCTGAATTTGTTTGCTACAAAAATGTTTTAAATGCCGTAACATTCGGTATCACACTCACGGGCCAGCAGCATACCGCAGACTTGCTCCAAGCCTTCCTATGAGCTTCCTGGTAATTGCAAAGACGTCTTCAAATATATTTATATATTTTCGAAGAAGATTGATAAAAAATTGCAAAAACTATCGGCTGCGGAATTCTAAGGTTGATTGCAGGAATTCTAAGGTTGCATGTCAAGTTTTTTCAGGATTTTTGGCGCAAACATGCAAAAGTCAGTACATTATCTTTAGGTCGTAGTTTTACATGTGGATGTTTGCAAATTTCTTACGTTGGGGAGACAGGTGTGTTTTTCTCAGCGTAACAAATTTACGATGGATGAGCGGAATTAGGTTCTGTGTTTGATTTACAGCTTGGTTGAGCATGCGAAAAACTAGTTTTCAGTTCGTCACACTTCGCTGAAGCTAAGACAGTGAAAGCAAGAAAGAAAAATCCAGCTGAAGTTTTGAAACCTTTCTGCATTTCAATCCAGAACTATTTATTTTTTGTTTGTTTCTTTGCTGAAATAACACTATTGTGAAAAACACGTTCTCTCTACGTATATTAAGTATTTTTGTCTTGCTACTCGCGCTTACAGTTCGACAGAGGTGGGGAAAGAAAATCAAACTACTGTAATACGGTTAAATTTTCTCATCCGCTGCCTCAAAGAATGTGACTGTATCTTCCATGCCAGAAAGCGCATGGGCATGTAGGAAACTCCATGTGGGCTGCGCTGGCTTACGCAGTCACATTCTTATGCGGGAAGCAAAAGCCCATTTACTTGAGGCTTTAGTTTATACACGCCCGGTTTTTTTCAAAGAGTAAATCATCGTTGAGAAAGAAGTCACTCCTCGTCACAGTTGCAAGGTGAAAAATGAGAAAAACTTTGTCTTTGCGCTGAGTGAGGGTTATTTCATTCGATAAGCTTTGATGGATTTGACATGTCTGCTGAAAAATTGTTTCGCAGACATTTCTATGTGAACTTCAGATCTTTTCACTATTTCATACTGAAAAGCGGAGAAGGCTTTTGACCTTGCTATCACAGGCTAGTTTGACATAAGTGTTCATGGGGCAGGATCCTATCTGTGTTGCAATATGGCTCAGGGTTTCAGTAAGTTAAATGAACTTAAATTTACAGCTTGACTTACATCATCAGTTGAACCTGAACAGGAAAAATGAAAAGAAAACAAACTTCCCGGCAAGTCTTTCGCAAAGGCATATTGTTCGAATAGCAACTTAGTTTTTCTACCTTCAACAGTTTAGTCACTTGTTTGATTTACGTTAAATGTCTCAAAAATAACCTCACTTTTCTCAAATTGCTGGAAAACATTGAAATAATTTCTTCCATGCCCATATAAATGAACAGCGTCTGCTGGCACCAATCTACACAAAGCTTGATAAGTATTGTAAAAAAGTATTAATTTATTCTCACGTCCACCGTTGCCACCTTTAACAAAGTGCACCTTTTGACAATTGTAGACTTGAATACCATAGAAACCTGCATTTCAAATCTCAAACAAAAAAGGTCGTCAAGTTTTGCGAAAAGAAACAGAGAAATANCAAAATTCCTCTTTGGAATAAAANAGACTGTAGTGNTTCTGATNTTTTTCGCGGGTAAATCTGGAAAATAATACAATACTCTACAANGTACTGCATGTGCATAAAAACGCAAAACGTTGGAGACATCGTGCTGCCAAGCTGCCAGATCGACTGGCTGAAAGAAGCGATCAACAGTATGAAAGCAAATCAAGTCGTTGAACCGACTAATAAAACATTTTTGGTAAGAGACTACAGTATAAGGCACAAGGCCTCCATAGCGTACTCTGTGGTTCCAAACTACGCCTTGCACTTATAACGTACAGCTTTCAAAGCTCTAGCAAAGCAAAAATGCTTGCTGCCAACGTGTAAAGAAGCAACTGAACTTACGTCGTGGCGGATTTCCATGGGCTCGTTCAGACAACGCACTGCAAATCGATCGGCAGAATAATTAACTGATGCGTAATGAGCCAGTGCGCGGCTCACCGTGCAAGATGTGGCCACCAATGCAGCAGTACAAGATCAATAGTGTCCTTCGTTTGAAAACCTGTAACGTCAGTTCTCTGCAGTTATCAGGGATTTTAAAAAACGTACGGGTACGCAGATGAGTGTGAACGAGTTTTAGATAACGTGATGAAAGAAGATTCATGAAGGAGAGACAGTACGGTGAAAAAGTTTAAAATGGTAAGATTTTTCTGTTTATTTCAGTAACTTGACATGGGCAGTTCTCAGCCAATATGGCAACTTGTGTTTCAGTTAATATTATCAAAAGGGTTGATTTAATAACAAGTGCTGAAATTTCATTTTTATGAGTGCTCACGGTCAAGGGTTTCGAAATTCTACCCCACACTCATTTCCCTTTCATTTAGCTCTTGATCATACTAAGAGAGTGCCTCGAATTGGACTAGTTTTGCTTTTTATCGCTACCTTCACTGGCACTATCGTCTGCAGTCGTAAAGGCAATTTTCATTTCTTGAAATGACATGTTTGGCTTTACATACCATGCAGTTCTTGCCACACAAAAATTTGACTCTTCTTGCACGAGTGTACACTTTGCTTCAATACTCTCTTTATGATTACACTCGTGAAAATACATTTTGTAATAGCAAATGCCTCTAATTTTTTTCAAATTTCTACATGGAATCTGCCAAAAACACTGAAAAAAAAATATACATAAACTCACTGGACTTATAATATTATGCTGAGCCATTCTACTGTTTCAGTATGGTTTCGTGAACTACGCACTGGAGCAGTTGGTTTTGAGAAACTACGGAGAGGAAATATGGGAACAGATAAAGTAAGCAATGGCATTTAAAATTCATGTATGATTGTTGCAGAAAGCAATGCTAATGTATGCGTGACGCTTCTTAACTCTACGTCAACAGTAACATTCAAGCAAAGTATTAGCTTATAGCATTTGCACAACACTAAACTGCATTTGAATTTAGAAAAGACTGTATGCAGAGTCAAAATGTTTGGTTTTCGCTGGATAAGCGTCATACATTGATAAAACCTACATTGCCTGATGGTGTACCACTTTCAAGAATGTAGCAAAATAATCTCTATTGGATATAATATTATTCATTGAAATTCACCTCAATTAGGCCTAAACAAAAATTAGCTTTGCAATTTTAGTGTTGATGCGTTTTGGGACATATGACAAAAAAAGTTGAAATGTAAAAAGTTCGATCAAGACTTCTGTCAGCCTCGTGGTTAATTCAGACAGTTACTCCTATTCCTCAAATACAGAGAGTTTTTGTAACCTCTCATTACACTATGCAACAAAAAATTTTTTATGTTGAGGTTGGGATGTTTTCTGGATAATTTTTGGCCGCTGAATCCGAATTTGGCGTCTTGTTACTCCTGCTATTAGTATTTTTCAAGATATTTACAATATTATATATATTTTTCTCTAAATATCTAATTAGTCAAATATTTTTACTAACTTACATCACAACTTTTGAACCT
>JGI24159J19872_10002967_pt1 | contig 20721 bp, 11 predicted proteins | sample Ectturendosymbi4_FD_19872 | JGI IMG/M metagenome (IMG submission 19872) | reverse complement strand
GAAATATTTTTTATCATTCAGGATTTTTGAGCAACTTGCGCTTGCCCTGAAAAACAGAGTTGCCCTGAATTGTTTCTGCTGTATGGAATATACTTTTCACATTCAGAATTTTTGAGCAATTTGCATGCGCTTGCCCTGAAAATCAGAGTTGCCCTGATATTTTTCACTGTATTTGAACATGTATTTATTATCATTCAGGATTTTTGAGCAACTAGCGCTTGCCCTGAAAAAAGTGTTGCCCAGAAATTTTTCGCTGTATGGAATATACTTTTTATTATTCTGGAGTTTTGAGTAACCTGCGCTTGCCCTGAAAACAGAGTTGTACTGGAATTTTTCACTGTACTGAATATACTTTTACATTCAGAATTTTTTAGCAACTTGCGCTTGCCCTGAAAAACAGAGGGTGCCCTGAATTTACTGTATTGAATATATATTTTTTATTATTCAGGATTTTTGAGCAACTTGCGCTTGCCCTGAAAAACAGAGTTGCCCTGGAATTTTTCACTGTGCTGAAATATAGATTGCCCTGAAAACAGAGTTTGCCCTGAAATTTTTCAAGCTCGGGGGGGCTGGCCTCCCCCCCCCGCCCCCCCGCCTCGTACGCCTATGGCCACAATACAGAAGAATAAGTTCTAAATGCGTTTAAGAGAAAAGCTAAAAAAATCAAAACAAGGAAGTAAATTATTTGCAAAATAAACATGCACGTCTAAATAAACAAGCCTAAAATTAGTGATGTCAAACACAAGTTAACACTGCGTTTTGGAAAAGATTTAAAACAGCAAAAGTTAAATAACGCTTGCAGAACAACTAACCCGCAAACCAAAATGCCATAAAGCATGCCAACAACAACCCGCAAAACTATAAACCCACATGCACAGTATTTTAAAACGCATTTTCAGAAAAAAAATACGCGGAAATCGGGAAAATCATCGCTGGTACGGCAACACTTACTGGAGCTTCGACAGAACAGAAAGACAGAGGAACACGCTGCTATACAATCGCGATTGTTACGTTATAATTGCATTGCTGCAGCAGAAATTCAAAACCTGCACTCAGTTGTGCAGCCGTAGCCAGCCCAAATTTTTTTTGGGTGGGGGAATGTTTGTGACGCCGCTTCTTAAAGCACAAAATGACTAGATACGCAAAACATTTGGGTAGGCATGGCCTCCTTCCCCCCCTGGCTACGTTTATGCCCGTACTCAAAATTAAGATTTTTTATTAGTCTTGTCACACTTGTTTACGATCAAACCCAGTCTAGCTGACCAGTCATCATGGAGGAACTATAAAACGACTTCTGTAAGTGTTGAATGATGAAATATCGTTGTTGAAAGCAACAATAAGCATCTTTCTTTACAATAGGTTGTTCAAAGCGTGAATGCATGGGATGAATGACTTAGCAATTTTTGTGAAATCATATCCAGTGGCGATTCTAGAATTAAAAAAGTGGGCGCCACTGCGGAGCGAAGGAAAAAGTAGGGGGGCAACATAAATGTCTATCTTACATGGTGGTTTTTCGTTGTTTTGAATATTAAGTTGCTATGATTAACCCTGTCAAACCCAGCATAGGCTTGTGAATATCGTTGAACGTGAACTAGCACTGTTATTCACTAGAGAAACCTAAACGCCAATACAATCACACACATGTACTGCTGTACTAACCATGCAACTTCCACAGCACTACACATGTGAAACGAAACACTATTTTCCGTACACAATTGTGCCCGACCTCACATGAACGGAAACAGCTCCACTAAAGAACAATTCACAACTAAGTGAAATGGTTCCAACCATGAATTCCATCTTGACATAGAGACAAATAGGTTGGTGATAACCAACTATAGTTTCGTCAAATTATCCTTACTACAAAACCTACAAAAACAATTTGGCGTCTGCCAACAGGTTGGTGAACACTGATTAATCTGTTTTTGTGGAAGCTTGTGGACATTTTGTGATTGTAGTGTAACCACAACATTATTAATGCAACTACTACAGTATTACGAGTTTAATGCCCATCGGCAGCGTGGACAAGGTGAGGACTATTCAGTGCAGTATGCAGTTAACAGCAGCGAGGTTTCGGCACAAGTTGCACCGTACAAAGCATAGAAGCGTGGCAGATAGGTGTGCATCGGCGTTTAGGGCGCGTACCTGATAGCAAGATGTAACAACAGGCGTAAAACTTATTTTGAAAAATATTTCCAACAAAGTCGTTCATTTTAATATTCACACTGAATTTTACTCTAAATGACCCTCAAAAAATGACTTTTGAATCCTGCGTTGATTTATGACTGTCTTGCCATAAGCGAAGCACGCACTAACTCCAAACCTAAAAAGATTCAGACAAATAGACAAAGAGGAATATAATTCTCACCCAAATCCCTGCACAGTTTATGCTAGAATTTTATATCATCGTCACCTCAACGTGAGTTAATCCTTCGATTATCATGTCCACTGTCAAATTCATTAACGAAATCATCTAAATCTATTTTTCAGCTCATACCTTTTCAACTGAAATAAGATCAATGTTACCCACTCTTTCACTGGTTATAGAATTTTTGGGAAATGTTTTTGCTAATTTTGTTTTTGAAAAACTTCCCTTGCATGAAGCGCTGGTGACAGGAAGAGTTACAGCCACTAGTAACAACCCAATGCAGCTTTTTAAGTAGCTACAAATGAAACAAATTGTTCGAACGACATTGGCATAGGCAGCTTCGACTCCTTCCGAAGTAAATTATTTTCCAAAGTTATTTGATGTTTTAAATCATTTTCACGAAATGAATATGATTCGCGAATTCTTTCAAGTGTTTTTCTGATGGAAACGTTTGACCTCCGGGGCAAAGAGTTGAAATACGCGAAAAAATTACTTTTGAATCATTACAGAAAACCCGCACAAAATTTTATACGGTTGCAAGACATGTGTGGGTAGCGTTAAAATGTAGTCACGAACCACTTATATTCGATGTTTCGAAGTCGTATACACAAGACTGCAGAACGCAATACTCCAGCCAGGATAAATTCGGATAACTTAACTCAAACCAATTCTTAATGCATTCACCAACCTTTTGCTATTGGGACAAGCAACAGTAATATAATCCAGTTCCATCTCACACTGAAATGCACGAAAAATCAATCTTCCCAATTCTGCGACTATTTCTTAGTTTCGAAATGAATTTTTCAACACCATGATCGTGATCTGACTAAATTTCACGCAGGATCCAAGCAACTACAGGTGTTTTTTTCTAAATTGTCGTTTAGAGATTTCTAAATTGTCGTTTAAAATATTGCTGGCCGAAAGTTATCTACTGTACATGTCAACCAAACGAACTTGAACGAGAAATTAAGAAAAAACTGGGGGGGGGCAAGCAGGAGGCCAACCAAAAATCTGGGGTGTCATGGCCCACCAGGCCCCCCTTAGAATCGCCGCTGATCACATCCTCCAGCGGGAATCGTTTCAAAACATTTCGAAATGCGCTATACAAATTTTATAGAGTAATATGTACTGATTGCTGAACAGATTGCGCAAAAAGTTTAAATGTGCAAATTTTTCAAACAGTTGAATTGCTGTCTTTATTGCTTCTTGAAAGCGATTGTACATAACCGCTGGATTACTCGTACCTGTATCTGTTGTGTAATTTGGTATTTCCGTATCGTTTTGCTATTTGCTTCATACATTCTTGGACAGTGTATCAATGTGTTTCTCAAACAGTAGTCTACAAACATGTTTATGTAAAATGAAGTGTAAAATTGTTGAAGGTCATGGAACACATGAGTACCACAAAGTAACACAACTATCACATCAGTTGTCCGACATGTCTACTTACACTGGATAGACAAATAAACCCAAATGCGGATCTCTATTTGACGCTATGAAAAAGAGTCGAAAAGAATTTGAATATACATTGAGAGCCTGTCGAAAGTCCAAGGAAAATCATCAGAAAGGTACAGTGGCAAAAACATTACAAGAACGCTCTCCCAAAAATCCTGGCGCAGTATCAGAAAAAGCAGAAATCATGGTTGCAGTGGAAGGTGCAACTGGAAATGGGGCAGTCACTGAGAGGTAAAAAAATCCTTTATGGAACCACTGAACTTGTGAAAAAACTGTAATTGACAGTTTTATGAAGCAAAATATAAACTCACATGAAAATTTCGAAGGGATTGAAGTCTTGATATGCAACCGTTATAAGATTAAATTTCTACTACACAAACTGCCATCGTGCAGCTGTCAAAGACGGCGTTTTTGCTGAACACGTTTTTTATGTGATTCAAGCGTGTGCACCCACCTAAGTAGTCCATTCAATGTGTGTTTTTAATCATGGATAAGTTTCACAGGAGTCTATGTAAACTGTCATTCTACCGAATTGTAAAAATAAGAATGGGGAGACAAGTGATGCTAGTAATTAGACCTGTTTCTCTTGCAACTATCATCTCCAAATTGTTAGAACATTATATTTTGTCCTGCATTTCACCATTTGTGGCAAACCACAGGCAGTCAGTTTGGCTTCAAGCCACAACGTGGCATTGACATTTGCATATTTTTACTCAAATAGACTGCATCGTATTATGCAACAAGGGCACCCCAGTATTTTGAGCATTCATAGGTGCGTCTAAAGCATTTGAAAGAACTAACTACAACCTACTGTTCGTTAAACTAATTAAGCGCAATGCGCAAGTGTGCATAGTAAGACTGCTGATGAGTTGGTATATAGGCACCAGACGATGCAAGTGAAATGTTTTCACTAACTTTTCATTCCCCTTCACTGTAACCAACGGAATAAGGCAAAAGGGAGTTCTGAAGCCATATTTATTTGCCGTGTACTTTGATGCACTCTCAAACCAGCTGGGCTCATGTAGAGCGATGTGCACTATCGGAAATACGTTGTGAAATATGTAATATTTGCTGATGATATATGTGTGTTTGGCCTTAGCATTAGTGGCCTTCAATGTCTTCTGAATATTTGTGGTGATTATGCTGCTGAACACGAAATCGATTTTAATTGCAACAAAACAATTGGTGTGCTCTTTTGTCCCGAAAACAACCTCCTTGGGGCCGCAACCAGCTGAGAGTTTTGGGGGGGTGGGGGAAATGATTTTTAATTCTTGTTGCACCTAACAAATATATATGTTTTTGGCCCGGTTTCCCATTCTTTGCTTGCGGGCCTGGGTGTACGTGTACAATTTTCTGAACAAGTCTAATATTTTGGTGTATCACTAAATTAAAATGGATCACTAAAAGGATGACAATGACATCCAGAGACAAAAGAAAACGCTATACTGTGCAGCAAATAAGCCCAGTTTTGGTTTATTCGACCAGCGAATAAAAACGATAATTAAATCAGTACAATAAAAGCAAGACAAGTTCAGCTGCGCAACCAGTGTGTCAGCTCGTGACAAGAACATGCACTCCATATACGGCGTCATATCATACATAATGGGGCTGGCAATATTTTGGAGCACGAAGGGGTATTATTCATAAAGGTTGTAAGAAAAGTTTTTATTTGCTGATCAGCAGACACAAGTGCAATCGAAGCGAGAGCAGTACACTACGGATGGTGTATGGTCACTGAATCGGTACGTGCAACCGTAGAGAGGCAGCAGCGGTTCGCATGCCATCACTTCGAAATTTCAGGTCGATTTATTCTAAAGGCATATCAAAGTAATGAAACATTGTGCACAAACTTGTAAGATTGCAGCGTCATCGCAAGGCAATCAAATGTATGACGTAATATCGCGGCATGTTTAGACGAGAACATAATTATCAGTGGAAGATGCTTGATCATAACGGGAAGAAGTAATATACGATGAGCGAGGTCGCGCACACAAGGGGGTGATTCAGCGAAGTACAATATGAAAGCATAAGAATCTGCAGTCACTGTTGCAAGCATAGACGAGGGCAGAAGGCAAACCAAAATGCGGTCATTGCTTCAATATATGCAAGGTACTATAAGATGCACAGTTAGGATGGGCGCTTGGTATCAAGCTCTAAACCAGGGGTTCCTAACTTTTTTACGATCTCGTACCATTTGGGCACCCCGTATTGTCACACGTACCACTTCTTCCAGAACAACTAACTTGATCGAATCTTAGTTTATTGAGATGAATAATAAACAATAAAATAACAATAAAAGAACACAACAAATTTTATGAGATTTTTTTAGATCGGCCATTTATATACATTAATGCAGATCTGCTTCGTAAAATTTATTTCTCTATTGTTTATTGCCACCTCTACTACGCAATTCTTATTTGGGGCATTGCAAATAAAACCTTGTTAGATTCAGGGACGCCGGAACAGCGGTAGGGCAGTAGAAGGGTTGAGGGCAATGGAAACTTATAAAAAATAAAAAACTGTCAGCAATTATGCGTGCTTTTGCGCAGCAACAATGTTGACCTCAAATAATAGCAGAAATTACAGAAAACCATTCAGAATTTTATGGGTGCTCGAATAGCTGCAATAAATTTGTTTGAAGTCGACCGTGATAAACCATGAAATTACCTGTGATTCTGTTATAAAAGACACCTCCGCCCCTGTTGCCCCCCTTTTGAAAGGGCAGGGGAAATATCCCCGTCATTTCACCGCTATCCGGCGTCCCCGAAATTACCTATGATGCTGTTATGTAAGGGAACATTTGCCCCTGTTTCCCCCCCTTTCAAACGGCAGGGGGCAGTGTCCCCATCATGCACCCCTATTCCGGCGTTCCTGGTTAGATTCTTTAGTAAAATTAAATGACCGAGCTATAGGCAATGTCTGTAAAATTCACACCAATGAACAAATATCCACGAAAGATATGCATCTTTCTACTTATATTCTCGGGATATAGAACATATATAAATACGAACTGACTAAATGCATGTTTAAGATATGCAGTCAAATGTTACCGAAAGAAATCACAAACGAACATGAATGCACATCAAAACGTCATAATTTTCATAAACGACAACTGGATAATAAGGTACTAATTATTCCATTATATAAAACAGTTAAACAACAACGCCATTCTGTTTACAGAGGGTCCAAGCTATGGAATGAAATTCCGAGAGGTTTATTAAATAGACCTTGCCATACATTTATAAAATTATATAAACAGCTCCTCTTTCAAACATAAATTTCATTGATTACCGGCATTATGCACGCACTTGATTCATTCGAAGCAATTCTTTGTTTCTGATTAATTCGTTGCTCGTGTCGCTGCTCGTTACAGTTTGATATTTGTGACGTTTTTTTGCACTTGATCTGTTATATATCTTGAGTGTTTCCTTTTGTGTGTGTGCGTTTTTCCTTTTATTTCTTTGCGATAAACACAATCTTCTGATTGCCTTTCTCCTTGTTCTTTTTAAGGGTTGATTGACGTGTTGACCTCGCGGTCATTTCGCCAACCTTCGCAGTCTTTTTATTGAACCACACATTTTTTCCACATTTTGCTAAAAATACAACTGATTGTTGGTTGGTTGATTGATTTGTTTACCTTCCATCAGTTGGTCGATGCATGGGGGTAAATTTGCTAACAGCGCATCGAAAGTCATAATGCTACGATACAAAATGAACAGCAAGCTACACGAAAATTTATTTATTTAAAACCAAAACCCAATGCGCAAGCTACAAAGCTGTAAATACAGGTTTTTGTGAAAAAAGTTACTCGCGTACCACCTGGACGGCCTTCGCCTACCACTAGTGGTATACGCGTACCACAGATTAGGGACCCCTGTTCTAAAGGGATATGTGATCATGCTTCGAGCACTGACGTTCAGAGGACGGTATGCGTAATCATTGCTTGGAGTAGAAAGTCACAAATGATCGGAGAATTCGCGCACACCAGAGGGCGCCACAATAAAACACAATGCAAATCTGAGGCAAGAAGTCACCTGTCAAAGTATCAACGTCATTATAAAAGCGCTCACAACGCACCGTATATACGACACGAGACGGTACTGGAGCACTCAAAAAACAATTCCATGATAATTATATGATTTCTTGTGACAACTATTCACGCATCTGGTCGCGAAACGTGAGGGTGAATTGAAACGCTTAGGAAAGAGACAGTGGCAGTCCAAAATTTGGGGGGAAGCCGAATGTTTTGTCTTTAACGAGCAACGGTATTTGGTCTGGAACACCGCCTCTCGAAGCACAAAACGACAAAATAAGCTAGAAATTTTTGGGGGAATGGCCTTTTTTGCCAGTGGTGAGAAAGCACCAGGTCACGAACACTTAGTCCTCAGTCTGCCACTTAAAGGGGCTTTGTTGGGACTCCATGTAATACGGCTGTTCTGCACCACGGCATCTTACGTCATTCACGCGCTTGCTCTTGGTCTAGCACAGTGGCTCCCAACCTTTTTTGATACATTCCTCCCTTTGCTCAGTTCGGAACTTTTCATTCCTCCCGTAATACACAAATTTTGCAGGGCAACTGAAAGAGTTAAAACGTCATGTTTGCGTTGACTCAGATCACACGCATACAGTAGGTGACTTAACTGTAAAGTGGAAATTCCTCCCCTGAAGTCACCAAATTCCTCCCCGGTCGGGAACCACTGGTCTAGCAGGTGGATAAAATCATAAGGCAGCGCATGACTCGCGCAGGGTTTGCTTATATGCACTATGCAGAGATAGTGTCTTGGGAAAGGTGATATCTGAGCGATCGTAATGTTTTGAATTATACTAGAGGGGTTGGGACTTTTATTCCTCAAATCGGACGCTATTGCGTGCTTTCCGGATGAAGTGTCTCGTGAGCGTGTATATCAAAATAATTTGGTCTGTGTAACGTCACTCGGTTGGGCAGATTAAATTGAACACATACTGTAGGTCGGCAGATGGACTCAGGCAAACCCGTTACTCGTTGCACCACGGCTGCAACATGTTTTCGCACTGGTAAGACTTTCGCACTGGTAAGGAACACTCGAAGTAAAGAAAATGTTCGAAATTTTCTTGTTGGGCATGGCAAAGAGCACATGTAGGGCCGCTTGTTGTTTCTGTGCAAATCTTAGTCATGAGGGGCAGGTATCTCCAGAACCGAAGGTATTTCCAGACGGTAATTGAAAGTGCGCAGGCTGTTTGACAGAATTGGGAAGTAACCGTTTTCAATGAGTCGTCAAACGCAAAGTTGTCTTCGCCATTCGGGTTTTGTGGAACGTTTTTGTTATCTTGTGGCGAGGCCTGCTGATTTATTTGTTTTGGGACGGCTGTTCAAGGTTCCGTTGGTTGGTCGTGTGACCTTGCTTCACCTTCTAATGATGATTCTGTGTGTGTTGGAGTTGTCACCGCCAGGAGTGTAGTGGGGCGGGAACGCGTGGGAACGGCGTTCCCACACCTTTCTCATGATTTGCTTCAATATGAGTTCGAAGATGTTTGAAAATGGCTAGTTTTTTGGGGTGCGTTCCCACACCTCTTTTGTTAGCACTACATACCTGGTCACCGTCATTGGACAGCCATAAAGAATGTGTCCAAACTTTTTACACAAAAAGCACTGGTTCGGCTGTCTCGGGCATTCGACTAAAAACACCATTTCGTTCATTCCGACAGTGATGGCGATTGGTCTCGCTTTTATAGCTTCGGTCTTGAAACGATATATTCGCCTGCCGTCTCCAAAACCACATCAGTCACACAAAATTCGCATGTCTCGAAACTTTCGATGTTGACAATCAATCGCAGCAATTATGCGTTCATTAAGAAGCCATTGACCAGCACTTGCGAACAAGCGTTTGCGGTTAATTGTTCAACTATCGTGAGAAAGTGGTCGGGGAGCCCTATTGTTCGCATTACATTTTGCAACCATTCGTGGGTGACCAAATCGAAAGCTTACTGGAAGTCTAGTGTAATGAAATAAGCGTCGAGTTTTTTTGAAACACAAAAATGGTACAAGATCACGTAATAAAGTAGTTGAGTCAGTAAACTTTTTACCAGGTGTGGCATACTGGTGAGGTTGCAGAACTTGGTGGAGTATCTTCTTCAGTCGATTTGCTAAGCATTTGGTGTATATTTTTAGATCACACTTAAGAAGCGAAATCGGATTGTAGTTTCTAAGATTAGTTTTTGTCCCTTTGTGTACTAAAGATATGTAACCCGTTTATATCTTGTCAGGTATGTTCCCAGACATGTGCACTTCATTTAATGACTTCAAGAAATTTCGATCCGATGATATTCCAGCTGAGTCCATTGGAACCCCGCTTTTTGCCAAGTGCCATTTGCTTGACTGCATGGTAGATCCCGTGTTTGGTAATTGGAGAAGCTAGTTCCTTTTCGTTCCAGACGTCTTATTATTTTACTAAGAAAGAAATTTGACGACATCTACCCAACTGCGCACTTTTTATAGAGTTGCTGGTAAAAGGAATGTATTGCGTTAAGAATTGTTGTTTTGTTTGAATAAAGATATCCGTTTGAGTCGACTAGTTGCTGCGCGTGGGTGTGTTCTTGTCGGGTTGAAAATTTTTGATAAAAGGCTTTTGTTCCGTGATCGCTATTTGTGTAAAATGAAGACTGATATTTTAAGAATTTGTTCCTGGCTTGTTTTTTCTGGAATGTGGCCAGTTCTTTCTTGTGTTGCTGATAAATTTATGTCAAGTGCGATTCTGTTGACAGTCGTTGCCAGATGAGATGATAGTTTTGTTGCATTTTGTTTTCTTTGCTTTTTACTGTTTGCTTTAGGGTTTTACAAAAATATTTGCACAGGAGCTGTAATTTGTCTTTGATATGCAACCACCAGTCGAGGTTGTTCTCAGCCACACTATCACTTGGACGCCGTGCCATGGAGCCTGGACATCTGCTCCACTCAGCGCTCACCCGCCCATCGAATGCTGTTGCACGGCGCCTCAAATCGAGACACCCATTTTTACCCGCCGCACAGCAACTCATTAGCTTCTCCGACAACAGCAACATACGTGCGGCGCAGTGGGAGGATCATCAGTGGAATGCGGAGTGGGCGGACAACTCCACAAGACTCCGCACTTTAATTCCAGACATCGTTACACACACACCCGGAATGACCCTCCCAAGAAGAGCCTGGGTCCGGCTTAATCGCCTCCGCACCGGTGTCGGATGTTTCCGCTCCTGCTTGTACAAACGGGGTATGGCCTCCTCTGCGGCCTGTTAGTGTGGCGCAGAAGAACAAACCGTCGACCATGTTTACACGTACTAGGTTAACACAAAATCAAATACGTTCAGGCCTTCCTCAGCGTCACGCCAAGTAATGCAGGTTCGTTTCAACTGATGAAGCTATATTTTTACTTATGGTGGTCGCATTATCTGAACATAATATCAGTCAAACGTTGTGTTTCGAAAATAGCCTTTTTATAATTGAGCAGTTGAGGACGTTGTTTGCTGCGCAAAAAGTCCGATATTGATTTCGAGTAAGTCAGTTTCACATTGCGATGCAACATCATCAGAACAATTGCAACTCAATCGTTCTTCGCAGTGATTTCGTAAGTATATTTCAAACACCGCAATCTTTGGTAGACAGCGGTCCAGAGACTGCAGATGTGCAGTTGATTGTCAGCTTCGATTTTAAAGGTGTATGTACGTTTGGATAAACAGCTCTCATTTGCTGTATGGCTGACATTTGCTGAATGTTCGACAAGCTAAGTATCTTTTCCGCACCAGCATGTTCGTAGGAACAAACAGCGATGGTGATGTAATAAATGCGCTGTGACCAAAAGCAATGATAACTTGGAAATCTTTCCTTGGGTGTTTTGAGTTTTGACAACGAGATCAATACCACTATCAATTCTGAATACAGCAGTCCCCGCTTATTAAGCCCACCTCTGGACCGGACGGTTTTGGGCATATTAAGCGGGTGGGCTTATTAAACGGGGGACACATTTTCGCCACTGTTATGCGCATAAATGAGTACAGCTGACTATACTATCGCCAAAAGTTGTTAAATCTATTAGCACTGTACACAACAGGTACAGGTAACGACCAATTGTCCTTGGTTATTATGGTGAAACAAAAGTAGTTTCGTCTGCAGGTCTCATCGTCATTTTGAAAATTCATTCTAGAAAGATCTGTGAGTTGCGACGCTTCTTCAACCGAATTTTAGCAAATGTGTTCGAAAATTGGGCTTATTAAGCGGGGTTTTGGGCTTATAGAGCGGGTTTTTTATTACAGGAATAAATGGAGTAATTCCGAACCGGACAGTTTTGGGCTAAATAAGCGGGTGGGCCTAATAAACGGGGACTACTGTAGTTAGTTGCGCTGGGCTACTAGCCCTTTTAACCAAGTTTGATTGGATTTTAGGTAGAGCTCGATCGTTAATGCTTTTTGGGCCGATACCGATGTTTCTATTTTTCATTGCCGATAGCCGATGCCGATATTTTGCAACACTCAAACCACAGTTGAAAGACGATACTTCAGTGCGATGAAGAAGTGCATAACATGGAATTCTGCCCAAACCTAGGTCACTACGATAGTCAAAACACCACGGCCTTGTGTGCAGGCAGCCATCTGCTTACGGAGCAAAACCTGAGAGCCGATGTTGCCACTGGGCTCATTCTCGTTAACATCAGATTGTTGCCTGTTTCAACATCAGATTTTATGTTACAGTTTTATGCAAGCTAAGCGCTCCTATTACCAGTAGCTAATAAAGCACGATTACCCACGTTGATCTCGAAACAGAGCGAAGTACTATCGCCGGTCAGATGGAGAAGTTGGTTATGGGTAACGTATATTTTTTTTGACGCAGTGAAGAGAGCTTCGTCAGTTTGGAAGGATTAACAAACACATATGAGGTTGAAAAATTGATGAAAAATACTTACAAATCATGAATCTAACTTATTTTCGTCCTGAAAGAAGGAAATGTGGAAAACAAAAACAACAGTCCAAGTCAACAACAGATTTGTTGCCAAAACATCAGACATCAGAAATTTCTTTGAAAACATCAGATCTGATGTTAAAACATCAAAAGTGGCAACACTGTTGAGAGGGAATGATACGTCATATACCGGTTTATTGGGACGATGGCGGAGTGGTCAGAATATTTCGCACAAGTTGATACAGTCGGTGGGCTGCGCGTCGTAAGGAACAGTACAGAGAATTTGCATTAATTAATCATAGACGAAGTAGCAACTTGAATTTCCGAACACTCCGTGCAGAAAACTAGCGTAGCGGCTTTTATGAGCAAATATTGCCGATATACTGCATATCGGCAGAATTTTGCCGATATAATACTTTGGCAACATCGCAAAATTCATCGGTCGATATCCAGTCTTAATAGAAAGTATGGTTTTATGCTGAAAAGTGATATCAAAAGCTGCCCTTCCGCGAGAGACCTCCATTTTCCAGACTAGATGCGCCACTGATATTGCAACGCCGTTTTTGCGTGATTTCCCTGCTTTATCTGAATTGAAATACGCCTGCCCAAGACCCCATTCGTTTGTTCAATTAGTTTCGTCTTCTGGTTTGCTATGTGCTTCTTGCAAGCAAACAATGTGGGCGTTTAACCAGCGAAAGAAAGTAAACATCGCAAGGACCTCCGTGTTGGATCAGCCATACCAGCTGTGTTAAAAGTTGCAATGCGTAAATGATTCATGATAAAAGTAAGGGTAAAGAATGTCACGTGGTAATGAGGAACACAATGACATTGCAACACAATAAATTAATAAAGGCAAAAACAAAAAACTATGAACAAAACACTAGGAATCACCCATAGCACTACTATTCACAACGTTACGTGATGGTGAATCCTTGGGAGTAGCTGCGCAGAATTTGGACAATGCGCTGGTCCTGACCCTTTAGTCGCGAAAATAAAATTACATCTACATTTAACATGCAGTAAGCCGCATTCACACAGGGTTGTTGTCTGGCCAGGGTACACTGATGCACAGGGACCGAGTTTGCTACAAAACTTTGGGGGGGGAAAACCTTATTGTTTGCGTTTTGATGACGTCACCATGTTCACCCAAACGTAGTATGACCTTTTTGTAAAATTGGCTAAATTGGGGGCACGTTATGGAATTGATACCTTGCTACGCCCATCGTGGTGGTATAGCAACTAGTAGTGTATGCAAGTATACAACGGTGCTATATCTACATATCTAGCACTTAGCACTGCTTTTAATATAAATGAAAACACATTAATTCTGAGAACTGGAATAGACACAATTATGCTCAAAACTTGTGATGATCAATCCAAACTTGGTCAGTTTCGATAAATAAAGTATACTGCTACTAACAATCACGACATAGATCAAATCAAAAACAAAGCACAAGATCTTTAGGTAAATACTAGCAGTGGAACCAGGCGCGTAGCCAGAAATTTTATTAGGGCTGGGGAAAACAACAACTGAGTTTCAACATTTAAATATTTTTGATGCTCCTTGTTTTTAAATCATCATCCATGAAACGTGCATATTTCTGGCGTTTTCTCCTGAACATTTGTGTTCGGATTTAAGCCGACAAATAAAAAGTTTGCTTTCATTGAATTGACAAGTTTTAAACGTTTTGATAGCAAAGTTCCAAGCTTCTAGTTTGGATCTTGACTTTGGATCAGTGCTCATAAATCTTTCTTGTAAAAGCGCTAGTGAACTTCTCAATGCCCAATATTGCACTTGAGCAAGAAGTCATCGAACCCGCCATTACGATTGCGCTTATACTGTATTTACACGCTTCTGATGTACACCAACACAGCACGTTTAACCGAAGCTGAACAGCGACTTTGCTCTGAGGCACTGACATCCGAAGCAGGCCTTCTACAAAACTTTGGATCCCGTTGTCGTCCAATTTTTGAGCAATTTATTCACGTCTGTAGTTGATAAACGTATACGCTAGATTCTTTCACCGCGTTTGAAAAATGTTTGGATTTTTGATAATCCGTAAGATATTTGGCTATGTTCAACCTATTCTATAAAACCTTTGTAGCTACTTTAAACTTACTTCATTTAAATTGTTTGATGAGACTTTGCTAAATTTAACTGACTTCATTGAAATATAAGATGTAATTAAACTGTAAACACAATAGTAAACCCAGTATTACAAAACTTATTGACTGCGCTCAGCTGCAGGTAAAGATAGTTAAGCAATGTACGTAGTTTAGGAATACAATTTGCACAAATCACGGACTTCTTGAAAATATAATACCACCTGCGGAATGTGAAGCCCTAATGGGAAAAAATTCAAATTTAGCTTCATTTTAGTCACATGCGCTTTGCCAACAAGACTGCAAGCTCATGAATGGATATTAGGGAAGGATAAGGAGGCAGTCGCCTCGGGTCATCTTTTTCAGAGATACCTTGGCCCCCATTTGAGAGCTTTGCACCATTGTTTAGTTAAAAAGGTTTTGTACCACTCTAGAGCAACAATAAAAGAAACTCTGAAGCAAGTGATATGTTTTTCAAAATAAAGCAAAAATTATGGGAAAACGTGCCATAGGAGGCAGCTTTCAATTGTGTAGCTGCAAAACTTTACAAAGTTTTTTCCCTTTCGTGTGTATCTTATGCTCTTGAATTTAGTTCATAAATTGATATGTGAAACACATTTGACTTTTTTATCCACGTAATCCCACATCTACCTCTCGCAATGGCGATGTTTTAGAGCCCCTTTCTGAGAGCTTGCTTCTAAATTTTAATATGCACCCCTGCGGTGCTTGTTATCTCAGTATCTATAAGTAATGGCAGTGTCAATTCCCTCAGCTTTTGCAAAATGAAAAGCATCCTGCTATTACGTTAGATATTGCCGTTGCCTCTTTTCGTTGCAGTTAAATGATTTTAAATCATTTACTGTAGGATAGGGTGGCAATTAACATCAGATGAAAGTTGAAACACTGAGCTTATGAACAGTAGGTCGGAATCTAATATCTTGACAAGATTGATTTCTACTCGCCGGCAAGGTAAATAGAAATCATTGATGAAAACGTTTAGGCTCCACACAATTATGATTGGACCGCCACAATACACGTCATCACAAATAAATATCCAGAATGAATGCTATTGTTGCTAGACAGTTATTATGGCGCAATGAAGAAGACTTTGAAACTGAATCGCTTCTTAGGCAAAGTTTGTGCTTCAAAACATAAAATTTATATCACCGCCATATTCACGCATCTAGTTTCAGAACTGTGCAATAACAAAAATCTACGCTATTGATTTAAGGCTACACTGACACTGGAAACAAGCGTAGGTTATATTTGTAATATGCACGGTTATCAGAGAGGAATTTGCGATGTTCTTGAAATGAAGCTTACATAACTATTAGGTGGGATACAGCAAGCTGGTGCGCCAAAAACAGCTGCGAAAAGCGTTACTCCAATTGTTTTTCTTGCGGCCATTGATCATGATTACAAATTTATTTGGCTTATACTTCAAATATTTTATTAACCTGAAAACTTTGGAATTGGGATGGCATTGCCCCGTTGTCCCCCATAGCTACGCGCCTGGTGGCAACCGTATTCTGATTGCATGCTAAAGAACAGCGCAGGAATTCTTGATTGAGCGAAGTTTATGTGCACACCGATTCGGTATTTCGAATTAACTAACACAATTTTCAACAATCATAACAATTCAGTTTGCATAGGTAATATGTATACTGTGTCTACAGATAATCCAGGGATAACGTTCATTCTCCTCACTTATGCCCTGGTTTTATGCTGGGGAAACATTTCCAACAGTAATGCAACCATGAAATTTGCACAACTACATTACTTTTCATCACAAAATGTTGGTGGGGACAAAATATATTATGCCCCCCTGTCCAAAAGTTGGGGAAGACATGTCCCACCCGTCCCCCCCATAAACTCGGTCCCTGCTGGTGCATCTACGTGTTTACCACAATTACATGTAATACTGCTGTCAGTTCGCGTTTATTTCCATGCAACTCTTTTAAAGAAGAACATTGGGTTATTTTGTTAGTGATAATCACTTCGCTGAACATTTCAAAGCAATGATTGAATTGACATATTCTGTTTCAAACAATGTTGCCAACCTTGCGGTTTTCCCGTGAATTCGGGCATGTTGTTTGGTGGATTTGCGGGTTTTTTGAAGACTTGCGGGTTGCTTGTTTTTGGGCTTGTGTTGATTAAAATTTGCTTGTTTTTTGCAGATTTCTCTTTTGCGCATTGCTTTTTATTCAAATTTTATGTCACTTTTGTTCTTCAATTTATTGCAAAACGAAATTTGGGCGTGTTTTTGTGTAAATTTGCTCATTTTGACCTTGTTTTTTCAGATTTTCCTCTTTGGTTTTGTATTTACCTTGCCTGCTGTTTTATATTTTTTTGAAGTTTCCTACCAAACGTTAGTTGGACTTGTTTTTCTGTTAAATTACCCATTTTCGGCTGTTTTGCAAATTTGCTTGTTTTTACAAAAAAAACTGGCATAACTGGTTTCAAACCATTTATTTTCTTCAAGGTTTATCTTCCGTAAAAATTGTGCCTGCATCTGACATTTACATTATTGAAAAGAGCGCATATTTATACTTTGCCATGCGCGTCACTTTTGCATAGATACGCCATGAGTCTAATGTAAGTTAAAAAGTATTAAATGACTCCAAAAAACGCAGCTACAAAGAAGCTTTTCTGAAGTTTGGTTTTACAAGTGGTATTGACAGCAGGGTTTTTTAAAGGAAAATGTTAGGTACTGGGAATGGACCTGTAGGGACCCGATTTTCTCTGATTCTTGGGACCCGATTAGCAATTCTAGGGACTCGAATCGGGTCTCTAAAACACCTGAAAAAAATGATTACAGTAAAAAACAGTATCAGCTTTCTCTTCATTATATTTTTAATGAACAAGGCAAGGTATGACGTCAATTTTGTGTTGCTTTATTAGTAGAGGTAACGATGTTAAAAAAGGTTAAAAACCAGTGACTTGGAGTATGCCTTATTGTTCTGTAGTTTTTAATAGCAAATGTACAGTTTCTAATGTTTTATAAATTTCGTTATTTCTGCCTAATTTAACAGTGGTGGATTTCAGTTGTCGAACTTGCAGCGGTAAATCATTTAGTCATTTCTGAAATACTCAAGTCCTAGTGGCTGCAGCGCAGTGGTCTCTAGTAGTAAACGATTTGTCAAATACCTTGCTTCTAAATTATATGTGCTTTGGTTGATGAATGATCAGAAAAGTTCTAATATGTTTGATGGGAATCCTACTTTTGCTTGTTTCCAACAAGATTGCCAGTACAGAGCAATCCAGATGAAGTTTTAAATGTTAGTTAAACCATCTACAACAGTTTCTCGTGAGCTTTGCGTGGAAACAACATTAATCTGCCCTGAAATTACTTCATATGTTTACTTGAGAGTGTTGAGAAAAAAACGTTTCTGTGCAGAACTTGTCTTCATGGTTTTAACCATCAGCCTATCTATACGGTGGTTTAAACACTATATTTTATTTCTTGGAAAATAACAACTTGTGGCATTAAATAAACCCTGTGTCTACTGAATGGAATGTATACTAGTTTGGTCCACAAAATATGTAGTTGTTATAACAAAGGAGTTCACGCACAGCTAACCAAATCGACAACTATACGATTTTTCGAAGGTGGCAACAAGGTCCCGCACAAAAAGGCAAATATTCAAAAAATAACCTACAAAACCACTAAGAATCTGAAGAATTTAACGAAGAGAGCTTCTGATTTATCGGCGCAGTCGGCGCAAAAGCCATTGCATATTTTGAATTACATATTTGTCATTTTTATTTGAAAAGAAGAATTCGCATTGCAAACTGCTATGATAGTTTTGACAAGTTGCTTGACCGATTTTCAAAGAGGTTTTTAGCCGCAATATGCTAAGAACAAAAACCTCACAATTATTTGATAGGACTTTTTCTATTTTTAAATCATCAAAACAATAAAGTTAGTGCTTACTGTTTCTTCCAAGAGATCTTGTGGATTAGCGGGACACTGAACCTCGGACAGGCTCCCCGTATGTCTTCATAGCTGTGTTCTTGTTAAACGATGTTTATCGATCGTATGACCTTTTGACCTTTTTACGCATGAAGAAGTCGGTCACGCATTTTTAGGATTGTCAAAAAGGCAGTCCATGCTGAAAAAATTTTGATTTATCTTTAAGTACAGAAGTCTATCCGATGAGGTCAACCCTTTTTCACAAAAGGTGGTATACGTTTTTAAATGCTTGATAAAACAACTTAAATGCTATCTATGTTTCTTCAAAGTCACTGGTGGTGATGTCGATTAATCCGGTTACAGCGTCACCTCTTCATTACACTGCAACTTCCTCCAAGTTACTGCACACTTAGAATGACTCCCAAGGCTTGTAATTCAAATCAAAGCGTCTCTTAAAACTGCAGAAGTTAAATTAGCGTGCCAATATTCGGTGCGTGAGTCCGTAACCTAACGTGTCTCTATATTTTAAGTGGTATACTTGCTTCAGCTACCGTTTTGAGCAATATTCGGGTAAAATCCAATATTACATTTCACTACAGTTCTCCGCTCATAATAAAGTAACCGAAACAGGTGTTTTTACTCCTTTCGATGTGCTAACGATGTTTTTTTAGTTAAACGGCGAATGTTAAGGAAATTAGACACAGGCTGTTCGTTGTAAAGGCTGTTCTAGTAAAACGATTCGTTGTCTGTTACTACATTTATTACCCAAGACGTAATATGCAATATCATAGTATCAGTACTTAGTTCACCTATTGCTGGAACACCGAGATTTGCTTACACAGTAGGTCAAAAAGTAGGGAGTTAGCTCTACAGCGGCATAAACACGCCTGATTGTTTCCCTCGTCAGTTACACTTGGTCAAAACTGAATGCTGAACGGTAGCAGTGAGTTTCTACACTTCATATGATAACACCCGAAATTTTACTTACACCGCCATATCTACAGGCGTTACTCGGGTATGTGATGTTATTTACTTACTTGTTGTTTTTTAATTATGTAATGAGGGTGAAACGCATAAACCAAATTGTTTATTGACAGATCTCGTACTGTCTACGGTATTTCGCTTACTATTTCATTGTCAAATTGTAAATAATCACGTCAATCATTGAACGTTTTAAATTTTAGAGAAACACAGTTGCATAAATTTGATGAGCTATTGTGCTGTCAATTTATATATGCTTACTCTGCCTTAGTTACTCTACTGGTGCTTTGGCTGCCGCACAAAAGGGCTAGTCAAGAATTGCCCAAACTTAGTAATATTTAGAAAACATTTTCACCCATTGATTTGTTCAGGGATCCACAACACAAATTCTACAAACAACTTGTAGACTTGTTACTACTCAAGCAGTGGCTCGAAGAAGACTGACTGAAGCTGTGAACCATGCATTCTTTTAAGCCCTTTGCCGCACGACGTCACTGTCGAAAACTTACATGCGTATCGAATTCTCATTGGTCAAAAAATCGCTCATTTGCATAACGTCAAATCTCTACTTTTCGTCGGCGCCCGAAATTGAGTTCACGTCGCGCATGACCTCGTGGCGATTCTGGTGGTCGTGCGTGGCGTTTCGCCGCGGTTCGATGCCACTTTGCCGAAGTTCAAAATGGTTTTGTGATGCTTCTCGGTTTTATCCGTTTAAATCGGAAAATTCACCAACAAATCGGTATTGAATGTTAATGTATATAGTTTCTATAATATTTTGGGTTACTCTCTTCCTAAGTGTGACTTACAATTAATATGCAGAGTATAAATACACAATGGTTTGAATAAATACACATGTGGCAGTTCCCTTCTAAAGAAGAAGAAGAGCACACGTTCAGGACAACTCCGCAAGAGCACTGGTGAATTTGGCCGGAGTGCCCAAGGCACGCCCAAGTTAACAATTAAGAAACTTAGACCCGCCCGTTTCGCTCGACC
>JGI24159J19872_10002965_pt1 | contig 20723 bp, 16 predicted proteins | sample Ectturendosymbi4_FD_19872 | JGI IMG/M metagenome (IMG submission 19872) | reverse complement strand
GAAGCGACTTTTCATGTATCCGGGAAAGTCAATAATTTTAAACTTTAATAAACAAACTTCACTTTGCAAACAACTGTATGATTTTATCTACTTTAGTTACTTCGCAATTACATTTTGAAATGTGTGCAGGACTTTATGGACACCCTGTATATAGTTATTTGCTTGTGGTATTGAAAGACACAAAGACTGGGCACGTTATTGACATTCAAGCATTTTTATGTGCCAAGAGCAAAGGATTACATGATGTGTTGCATGGTATTCTCAAAACACTAATCTAAACTTTGCATAACTTTCCAAACATGACACATGAAAGAGCATAAATTCAAAACGCGGATGTGCACCACAAAATGTGCTTTTTTTTATCTTTCTTCTTTAAAAAACTAATTAGATTTTCCATGAAAGTAGCAGTGAACCATTGATACAGCTTGCCAATATAAATGACCTGTTTTCTTCCCTGGATTTCCTTATCCATTGCAGTAAAATTGGCAGTTTAAAAAATGTCAATAAGCAACACATTGAAGCATTAGGAATGTTACAAAATGCTTTAATATGTTGCTTATTAACCTTTGCTGTACCAAAACTCATGCAACAACACACCTCAATAAATATTTCACCAGCATAGCTATTATCAAATGTTGTTCCACTTACCTTAGCCTGTCTCTTAGCAATGTTTGTTGATTGTTGAGCATTGAAAGGGTAAGCAATGCATCGCAGTACAAAAACATATAATTGCAACTTCATCCTTTTTTCTTCTTCTTCATGTTGCCGAGCTTTAGCTTCAACATCTTCACTAACCACAGATGGTGAAGGTGAACCAGCTCTCACTGAAGAATGTGTGCTTCCCTGAAACAAACATTTGTCATATCAAAATTTGCATACACTATTTATTTTTAACCAGACCTGAATGCATATTTGTAAGGAAATACATAATAACGCAATTCATTCTAGGTAAATTTTGCCTTTGAAACTGAAAACTACTTAAACTTTAAATAAATTTACAAGGATTTGCTATTAAATTAACATCAAGGCATATATTGTTGCAACAATCTGATAGTGATAATTGTACCAGTATCTTGATTTAAAGTTTTTTTATTTGCATCCATAGCATTCAGCTACATCTTCCAGACTTATCATCTTGGTTAAAATTTGAGCTCATAACAGCCCGGATACACTTTTAGATCAATTGTGATACAAAGTTACATGTGTTTGGTCACAAGCCACCTGGAATAACCCAAGAACATAGTACACCAGACTTTAATGTCAAATAAGTGCATATAAATGTATATGCAACGACCAATTTTTCAAAACATCACATTATGGCATGTTGTACATATATTCCCAGTATAAATATAAATAAGTTAACATCCACCAGTGATCAAAAATTAGCCTCAAAGCTATTGTTATCGTTTAACAAGTTTAACACCCTTAAGTGATACAAGTTATGCTCAAGGCTATGACTAGCAATACCTCTCAAGTGAATTTTTTCACTAGGATAAACTGTTTTAGATAAGCATGATTCAAAACAGAAAGATTGATCCAAAAGTTAAAAATGAATGCAAAAATAGTTCATCTTTAAAGGGCAAAGTCATTTCTTGCCAACAAGCAGTATGAAATGTTTTGATTAATATTTATATTATTAATAAGTATATAAATGATAGCATTCCACTATATTAACCATTTTTTGGAAAAGTGTGGTCAATCTAGTAACAACAAAAAAGCTCAGCAATTTGAAAATGTGCACAAAAAGAAAGAAGCACTTAATTCTTTTGCATTTACATATGGTTAAAAATTTTACTTAGTGCAGTTATTGCACTTCAAACCATAACATGTTATTATAGGTGAAAAGTCTCAATGCATTACAATATTTGCAACCAACCAGGTAGTTTTCAACACAATATCAGCCATAACCACTTTCAAAGAATGAATCAAGACCAAAATAAGTAATGTCAGCATTCACAAATATTTACAACAAAGTCTACTAAAAACAGTAAGAGTTCTGCATACACAAATTATAGCTTAAAATACAAATTATTATGAATAATTCACGCAAAACCTTGTATGACTAGAACTATCACTTAGCCCTGCATTCACACCTGGTTTGATGCAACAGAGTAAGAATCAGTTTTACTAGGAGATCGCGTTGGGTTCTTTTGGGCACTGACAATCAATGTTGGTACTTCTTCTTCGGCATTATCAGATTCTTCATCACTTGATGATGAGCAAATCATTGCAAACCACAATGGCACAAAACACTTAAGTTATTTTAATCAAATAAATGAAAAGAACTTTCTGAAGAAGACATCATGTTAGCCATAAATGAACAACAGGGCACCAATATTANCTGGGGATAAAGATTCAACTTCACCCCAACCCCACCTNGAGGGGGATGGGATAGTTGCAACGCATTTCCCAATTTAGTCATGTTGAGCAACAACATGTACACTGTATATGCAGTGGTGGAAACAATCTTAGGAAAATACAATCATTTATGATTTAATGAAGTAATGAAGTTTAAAATTATTGATAATGCCTGAAGTATAACTTTATTTTGTGTGGCCAGATCATGCTTGTAGTAGAATTTTATTGTAGGTAGGTGAAAATTATTAAATTGCGACTTTACTTGAACACTCATCTTTTTGGATTTCAGAGCAATAAGTGTATTTGAAAAAATGTTAGATACTAGTAGATCTGCTACTAGTAACACAGTTTTTTTAAAGGCATTTTAGGGTCGGATTCGGTTCCCTAGAATCAGAGAAAATTATCATCGGGTCCCTAGAATCAGAGAAATCAGGTCCCTACAACTCCATACCAGGTACCTAACATTTTCCTTAAAAAAACCCTTAGTAACACAATGAGGAAGGTGTTGCTTAAAAAAATTAATTCAAGACGTGGTTCATATGCAAGCAAAGGATATGCAGTATATACATTTTGCATCTTTTTATTTAATTTTAGGTAGGACAGAGTCAGTATTGTTTCATATTTCTTCAATGTTGGTATCTTATGCAATACTTGGATTTTTTGCATTGCGATGTAGTTGAGACCTATACCTTCAAAACTGATTCCAAGACTTGGTCTGAAGTTGAAGGCTGAGACTAGATCAAAACACTTTTCATAAAAGGCTGAGATCTTTATCTTCATGATTAACACTTGAAACCCTGAAATATTTTGCTGAAAACTGGTACCCTGCTCCATGTTCAGCATTACCAAACATTTTTAAAGTGTTTTCTTTTAGAAAAAACTAATAACATGAGTTTCATCTTTTAGTAGTTGACTGGTATTTGTGCATTTTTACAATCAGTTTTTCACAGCATGTTTTAGTGTGGTTTTTCATTCAAATTATGAAACTGTTGAGACATGACTTGGGATTAAAACAAGGTTAAGACTGGACAAAAACTAGACATTTGTCCTTTAACATCCATACCAAGGCTGATTAAAATAAGACTTAATGAGTCTTGGCATAGTGCTGAAAGTGTGAAAGCCGACAGTTTAAAATGTAAATTTGAGATAGGAGCTATTTTGGTAGTGAGTTAATTATTAGAACAGTTCTGGTTCAGATTATAAAAATAAATTGATCAAAGGAAAAATCGGAAATATAAAAAAATGAAAATGAGCTGAATAAAAAAAATGTAGATAGACTAATGAAAAAACATGTTAAAAATGTTGAAAGAAACCACAATATTCTTTATTTATTACACTAGTTGCCAGGGTAAAGAATGCTCTTTAAAAACGCCATCTGTTGAGGCAAAGTTTACAAACCATTTGTTTTCTATTATAAAATCATTATAATAAATCATTTGTTATAGTTTTATTATAGACCAATGATTGTTATCTTACTTTGTTGCTACTACGTTACTGTGCGAAACAAACAGCATATCTGAGCAAACACTTTGACAAGTTAATGAATCTATAGCAATCTAAGTAGAATATAAAATAAAGATTTTGCAAGTGCTTGAAAATGTTTGATGCACAGCCCCATTTCTATGAGGTTATGATATAAAACTATCATGGAAAGTTCAGTATAGATTTGATCTTGCTCTCATAGCTTTGGAGGTAGTTGTTATGCTGCTTGTCTAAATATGTTTTTAATGTTGATTTCTATACCAACCATTGCAAAAAACAGTGGATCTCTCATGTTTGTTTATATTAAACACTATGAAGAAGCAATTTTCCAAGAACAGTCACAATCAACTCTTAACCGCAATACACTTAGTTATTTTAAATATTAAGATGCTGTTTTTCAGCATTTCAACACTTTTGTTGCCTGGTAATTTCCTTAAAAATCTGCCAGGTACCAAGCAATCAGCCACAGTTGCATCAAATATTCACAAAATTGGCAGACACAAGGCACACACCATGTGCTTATAGCCACTATGAAGGTTTTTAATCATTGGGACATCACATGCACAGTGGTAGTTTTCACAAAACGTGAAGATCCATGTGGTAACAAAAATGTCAACTACTTGTGTACATCCTTAGATGTTATGAAAAACTAAAATCGCAATCTTACTTTTACCAACAATGTGATGGTGTAGATGCATTACCAGTATGTTGCAGTTGCATTTACGTATAATATAGGGCCATGAGCTGTAATAAATTATATAAAACAACATGCTTGCTAAGTACAATGTGAAGCTTTTGTTATAATCAAACACTTTTATTTACTTCATCACATCTTGCTTTTCTAGTGTCGTTTTCCTGAATCTTGATATTATTTGATACTGTTTTGTTGGCTTATGTAAGCTAGATTATTTTAGCAAATGCATCTTCATAATAAATATGTATTAGCATGGTGAAAATTGCCATTCTATGTTGGATCTTATAAAAAATGCAACATCATTTAAATTGTTACCCATGAGCAGCCACAGTGACTCTTAAGAGGTAGCTTTTTCCCACCCTAAAAAATAAAAAATTGTGCAAACATGGAACACAATTGATCTACACCATTAACTAAAAAATGTTACCATTTTTCAAAGCTTTTTTCTAGGAGCAGAATTTTCTGAAAGGGAGGGGGCAGCCTTTTTCCTCAGTCCCTCCTCTGGACATCAGTGTCAGGACAACATGGACCCCTGCATTTTTATCTTTGAATATAGATGGTGCTGCCGTAACCCTTTACCTTAGACAGATTTTCATTTCATTCTAATAGGGTTTCAACTTCAGTGCTAAACATAGGATCCTAAGCTATGAAATAGTTTGAGATTAACTGTTTTTTTCAGTCATAGACCAAATTCTTTTTAATGACTAAAAAAAATTAAGTCAATTTAGTCGTGATGTTCAAAACAAACTAATAAATACTGTTTGATGAGTTTTCATACCATAATATGACAAATGACTGGAATGTCTCAGCGAGAAAAAGTCACACACCAATCATTGTGGTCTTGAACAATTTCATTATTAAACTAGCTAATTGAACTAAATAATTTCCTAAGGAAATGTTGCTTCTATCTGATTTGTAGACATACAATTCTTTAAAAAGTCTTCAAGATGTAGAAAAAACTTATATAGATACACGATGGCTCGCAAGCTACATGCCACAATTCTGATCAGATGTGTATCAATCATAGTGTGAATGTATGTCATGGCACCATGAATGAATTCTTATTATTCTTGACACTTTCGATACCAGTTGGATTCCCCGCAGCAATATCCACTGTAACTGGGTGGTTAACCTTTAAGTCCCACAAGAGTCACTGTTTTGGCATAGCTATGCAACACCATTACTTGCCAGCTGATTAAACTAGAGCAGGGGTCGGGAACCTATGGCTCGCAAGCCATGATGTGGCTCTTGATGACGGCATCTGGCTCACTTGATATTTTCCTAACACGATTTTTAGTATTGAAACTTTTTCTGTAATTTTCCATTTACCAGACTACAAAGCCATCAGCAACACCATAAGTCATATTAACAGTAAGAAGCATGTTACCAAAGAGAAAATTCAGACATTTACCATTGTTTAAAATTGTTGGTTTTGCTTAAAAAATGCGACATTAATTAGTAACTTAGTTGCATTAAGTGTTGAAAAATATTATGTAGGTTTCATGGCTCCCTTAGGCAAAAAGGTTCCTGACCACTGAGCTAGAGAGTTATTCAAACCCATCACGGATTCAGTAGGTCTTCCAGTGAACTTTTTTTTGTTTTGGGTTTTCTTTGGGTGACATCACAGTGGGGGCATGTTTTCACCTTTTTGGCCAAGGTTACCTGGCCCTGGGTGCCAACCCAATGAGCCATTTTTGGATAAGGTTTTTTTTAATCTTTTTTCCTTTCATTNTGCCACTTTGGTATTTTCTTGTTGCTGATTCATTTTATATCTCCATCAAAAAACAACTACTGTCTGATCAGTACTAAAATAATTGCACATTCTTTTNTTTTTGGGTTAACAACCTAAAATTTTGGGTTCCTGGTGTTTTCCTATCATTTGTTTTTTATATTAAACATTTTGTCTATAAAGCTCCATGCTTTTGTGCATTAAACCAATTTGGACAATTGAACATCAAGATAATCAATGCACTTTTGCTGCCTTAAATGGTAAACAGTGTGGCAAAACGGACCGTCCGGCTAGTAGTAATATTTTGGAAGTGGCTATAGGTCTGCTGGCCATGACATGGTTCAAATAAACGCTCGGTTTTATCGTACTAGCAGCACCGACATTGTAGTCAAGCACATGTGTCAACTTCTACTGTGCAAATGGTTTTCGGTTCGGCTTTCACCATTATCAGACACCTTGCATTTTGGTAGTACCTAATGGTTGTACTATTTATGGGACCAGTTTGTCTTTACTTTTTTTAAAAGTTTCCCAACAATTGTGTTCAGATCTACTGTTCTCTTTAGGTTTGGAGTTAAGTTTAGGGGATAGGTTTAGAGGATAGGTTTAGAGGATAGTTTTAGGGTTCATATTTAGGGTTTATGTTTAGGAATAGGGTTAAGGGTTAGATTTAGGATAGATTCTACTATACACTTGTCATGCCTTAATGTCTTGTTGTGAATGGCAGACGAATACGTTTTCAAAAATTTAGATCCACTGGTGGACCTATAGCCACTGCCTAATATTTTTTAATGCAGCATAATGAGTCATTTCATGGGCATGGCAATCATGTTTTTGATTTAAAATGTAGGTTATGTTTTCAAAATTTACATAAATCTAATTTCTACACACTGTTTTTTTTCATTGTGAACACACTTGCTTCACAACATTCAACAAAATCTGGAGCAATTGATGTTGCAGCTAAATACTACTCACTGCTTTTGATAAGCATTTGTTTGTCTAGGTCACTTCACTAGACTTTTCCTGATCTCATCACTGCTCATTCTATCTCTGGTGGCTCACAGTACATATACCAAAAACTGATTGTCAAGTCAGCCAAGATTTTGTTTTGGCTGTAGTTAAATAAACTTTTGGCTCCCTTTCAAAAGATGGATATCCGTCAATTGTTGATCTTGGATGCAGATATAAAATGACATAACCAGAATCGAGAAAACTGATATTTTACAATAATGAGCATGGCGGACACCATACTATTTGTAAAAATAAATAACATTTGTTGTTAGACTGTGCATAATTTCAGCCATCATTGACCTCACACGGACCAAGATCATTCCATTCTTGATACTGTTATGCTCCAATAGGTTCCATATTTAGTTTTCAACCATTGTGAAAATATAAAAAATTAAAGGCAATGTCTATTTTGCCACCATGATGATTCCAGCAGCAACAGGCTTGGCAGAAACAAAGTAAACACAAAATACAAACCCTAAAGCTAACCCTAACCCTTAACCCTAATGCTAACCCCTAACCCTAATGTTGATGCTAATCCCAAACCCTAATGCTAACCCCTAACCCTAATGTTAATGCTAATCCCAAACCCTAATGGTAATGCTAACCCCTAACACTAATGCTAACCCCTAATGCTAGCCCTAATGCTAACCCCTAACCCTAATGCCAACACTTAACCTTACCGCTAATACCTAACCTTACCGCTAACCCCTACTGTAAGGTAACTGTAACGCAAACACTAACCGAAGCCTAAAACTAACATCTCAGGGAAAAGTTTGAAAAGGTTTCAAAAAAATAAAAAAAGAGGTAAGTCGCCAAGGTGAGAGTCGAACCGAAAAGCAATGCCAGGTTGCCTATAAAAGGCGGAACTCCGTAAATAGAAGAGCTTGGTTGTGGAGATTTGATGACGTAACTTGAGTAGAAAAAAGTTGCATTGCCAAAAGAGTAAACAGAAAAAAACGAAGGAAAAATATTTAATTATTGCAAATAAATATGCGCTTCTCCCAAACATCTAATACTTGGATGTTTGCGATGTTTAAAAACTTTATACATTCACAACTGTTGAAACCTATTTTTTTCTCCCCGAACCATTGTGAAACTCAGATAAGCAAAAATTATCAAACTTCAGAATAGACTTTTTTTACCATAGTGTAATATTACGATTTGCAATAAAATTGTTTTTACTATTGTTTACTTCTCATTGCTCAACGCAAAATATCAGTTTTAGCGACTCCGGTTACGCCATCAAACCTCCACAACCAAGCTCCACCGTTCACAGAGCTCCACCTTTTACAGGGTACCGCAATGCCATACCAGACTTGAAGCGTAACCACTATGCTACGAGCAGCATGCCGATTGCATGACAAACTGACCTTTTTATTCGAATTGCATCATGCCACGATACCGAATGTTCGACTGGCGGCACAATAGCATAGCTCCAGCTGATCTGTTGCTGCCAGAATATATTGGCGGTACAACAATAGAAACTACCAAAATTAAAACATTGCAACTTTTCAGTCATCCTCAAATTTTGATCTGTTTTCATCTTATTTTTGTAAACCTATTTATTATGTCTTCATGCATATGTATTTGGTCACTTCTACAACTTTACATGCATTCCATAGTATTTTCGGCGGGTCGTCTTCCGTTTCTCTGGTCTACATTTGCAAGTTAAAGTTACTTCAAATCAATGATTGCAATAGAATATACAATACAGTAGGTAATATGCGGTAAGACCTTAAACTTCTATCCTAACAAGACACATGTTGTGTGACTGTCACTGTGTTCTGCATAATCACATAAGCAACAGCAAACTGGAAGCAATGACAATCCAAATCATTCATTTGGCAAATGATGGTTTCTTCGCAGCAACGCAGTACCAACAGCAGTACACTAGCACAGTATTATTCTGCAAATCTGCACAGTTACAGTAGTGTGACGGTCGTGGCTGACCGAACATGAATATCACGTGAGAATCACCGTTGCATTGCAGGTCAGAAACAGAGGTGGCCGGAGGGAGTCACTTTTTCCAAACACGACAGCATTCCTGCTCCAAATTTTTTGAATCCGGATCCCAATCGGGGTCCAGAATTTTTCAAATTTGAGAATCTGGCTCCTGTTCAGGCTCAAGTTACCATCGATCCAACCGAAATTCACCGATTTTTTTGCTTTATTGCGGAACATGTGACTCCGGTTCGGTTTTTCACAAATTTTTGACCCAGGCTCGGGTTCCGGGCACAAAAGAAAAACGCAGAATTCTGTCAGGGTCGACTCCAGATCCATCACCACCTCTAGTCAGAAATGAGCATTGCACTGATCCGGGATATACCGAAATTTGGATTGGACCCGGTGTCAAGTGAAATTTCTCACATCACGCCAGTGATGTAGTCCAGACTAAGACCTGGCTCAAACTTAAAGACCGAGACTTTTCCAATAAAAGCCGAAAGCGAGACCTGGAAGTTCGAGACCGAGATTCGAGACTTCACATTTCCCTAATGGTAATTAAAGCTAACTCCTTGAAAAATGCTGCAAAAAAATTTTGGAATGTAGCGAAATACCAAGACAAAGGTTTTGCCATTGCTATGCTTCAACAAAATTTGTTTTGACTCAGAAAAATTTGTTGACGGTCTTGTTCCCTAAAAGCACTACTAACCAGACATGGGACAATTACAGCACAAATTTAATCGATTACGATTACTTGCCACTTGCTCGATTATGATTACGAATAAACAAAATCACAATGTAATCGATTACGATTACATTTTTAGTAATCACGATTACATATGTCTTGGAAGATCCTCAGAAAAAAAACAAAGCCATTTGCATAATTTTATGTAAGTATATTTTCAGACAACATACGATGTGAATCAATGCAATAAACGAAATTACTAATCTGCAAGGATCAAGAACCGGAAAAAGAAAAATTTTGATTGTTTACTGAGATGTTCGTGCAGTCAACAAACCAGTGGCGTAACTTGGGATTTGAGCTAGATAAGAAACTTAGCTGAAAGAAGCCCACTGGCCTCTGTAAGGGACCTACTAGTCAACATTCACAAAAAAACTTGAGAAATAATGGTAAATCAGGGTGTGGACGGCTATTCAGTACTAAAACGCCAAACAATTGGAAAATACTTCGAAGAACGCAAAAAGACGATACCGTACTAAAAACCTAGTAAAAGGATACCAAAACCGAAATATAAGCTAAGTGGGTGTGGTGGTTTTTACATTTACCTGGCCAAGGAAGTCAAATCGCCCCTCTTCTCTCCCGTCAATTACTCCAATGCAACAAACACTTCAAAATATTGATTAAACAAAAATAATCAATGTTTAAAATAATTGTTACAGTTGATAAACATCAACGTCTCAAATCATTCATCAGTCAAACGACATCTGTCAGGCTTGAACATTCGTCCAGCAACGCTGAAAACTCGTTTGTTAGTAATTTCAAAATCGCTGGCTACTTCTTATCGTCTGCAAGCCAACATAGTACTGCGCAGCTTTTAATTTGAAATGAAATGAACAGTGATGCCAATATAGCTGTGCACCTGTCTGTTGGACCATTACAGTTAATGGTTGACAAAACCTCACAGGTTTCGTTGAGTTTTTTTGCCAGTATCTGGTGGATCACGGTTGATTTGTTAGTTATCACTGTTGTGGAAAGGTACTTTCGACTTGGATTAAAAAACCTTATTCCTCTGAAAGAAAGTTAATTTACTGTATATAAATTACTGTCAGGGACCGAGTTTACGGGGGAACGGGGAGACATGTCCCCCCCAACTTTTGGACAGGGGGCGACATAATATATTTTGTCCCCCCCAACATTTTGTGATGAAAAGTAATGTAGTTGTGCAAATTTCATGGTACCATTACTATTGGAAATGCTTCCCCATCATAAAACTAGGGAATAAATGAGAAAAATTAACATTATCACTGGATTCTCTGTAGACGCAGTATAGGCTATAGATTTTCTATGTAAACTGAATTGTCATGATTGTTGAAAATTGTGTTACTTAATTTGAATTATCGAATCAGTGTGCACATGAACTTCGCTCAATCAAGAATTCCTGCGCTGGTCTGCAGCCCGCAATCAGAATACTGTTGCCACCAGGCGCGTAGCTATGGGGGCAACGGGGCAAAGCCACTCCCAATTCCAAAGTTTTCAGGTTAACAAAATATTTGAAGTGTAAGCAGACGAAATACTTCAGTGCAAATCAACGAAACTGCCTCAAGTAACCTATCCTGCTTCAGCTTTTAGTCGAATACAAACTTCTACCTGACCTTTTGTAATCATAATCAATGACCTCAAGTAAAAATTGGAGTATCGTTTTCCGCAGCTGTTTTTGGCGCACCAGCTTGCTCTATCCCACCCAATGTTTCCGTAAGCTTCATTTCAAGACCATCGCAAATTCATCTCTGACAACCGTGGATGTTACTTACAAATATAACCTATCCTTGTTTCCAGTGTCAGCGTAGCCTTAAATCAATATCGTAGTTTTTGTCGTTGCACACTTCTAAAAATAGATGCGTGAATATGGCGGTGATGCAAATTTTATATGTCCTGAAGCTCNAACTTGTCTAAGAAGCGATTCAGTTTCAAAGTCTTCCTCATTGCGCCATAGTAACTGTTTAGCAACAATAGCATTCATTCTACATATTTATTTGTGACGACATGCATTGTGACGATTCAATCACAATTAGGTAGAGCCTTAACGTTTGCATCAATGATTTTCCTTTACCTTGCCGGCAGTAAAAAATCAGTATTGTCAAGATATTAGACTCCGACATGCTGTTAATAAGCCCAGTGTTTCAGCTTTCATTTAATGTTAATTGCCACCCTATCCTACAGTAAATTATTTGAAATCATTTAACTGCAACGAGAAGAGTCAGCAGCAAAATCTAACGTAAGTAGCATGATACCTTTCATTTTGCAAGTGCTGAGGAAATTGACAATGCCAATACTTGCCTTACTTAAAATCGCCGTTGCGAAAGGTAGATGTGGGATTACGTGGATAAAAGAGTTAAATTTGTTTCACATTTCAGTTTATAAACTAAATTCAAGAGCATAACATACATACGAAAGGAACAAAATTTTGTAAAGTTTTGCAGCTAGACAATTGAAAGCTGCCTCCTGTGGCACATTTTCCCTGAATTTTTGCTTTATTATGAAAAACATGTGACTTACTTCAAAGCTTCTGTGGCTCTAGAATGGTACATAACCTTTTTAACTAAACAATGGTGTAAAGACCGCAAGGGGGAGCATGGTATCTCTGAAAAAGAGGGGCCCAAGGCGATTGCCTCCTCATCCTTCCCTAATATCCATCCCTGAGCTTGCAACCTGTAATGTTGGCAAAGCGCATGTGACTAAAATGAAACTAAATTTGAAATTTTTCCCATTAGGGCTTCAAATTCAGCAGATAAGTTATTGTAATTTCAAGGCGCCTGTGATTTGTACAAATTCAATCACGTGCAATACTAAACTACCCTTACCTGCAGCTGAGCGCGGTCAATAAGTTTTGTAATACTGGGTTTACTATTGTGTTTACAGTTTAATTCCATCTTATATTTCAATGAAGTCAGCCAAATTTAGCAAAGTCTCACCAAACAATTTGACTGAAGTAGGTTTTAAAGTAGCTACAAAGGTTTTATGGAGTATTTTGAACATAGCCAAAAGATCTTACGGATCATCAAAAATCGAAACAATTTTCAAACGCGTTGAAAGACTCTAGCGTATGCGGTTATCAACTACAGACGTGAATTAATCGCTCAAAAATTGGATGGCAACTGGACTCCACTTCTTATATGCGCGAAAGTTTTGTAGAAGGCTTGATTCAGAAGTCAGTGCCTCAGAGCAAAGTCGCTGTTCGGTTTCGGTTGAACGTGCTGTGTCGGTGTACATCAGAAGCGTGTAAATACAGTATAACAAGCGCAATCATAATGGCGGCCGCGATGACTTCTATCTCAAGTGCAATATTGGGCACTGAGAGGTTTACTAGCGCTTTTGCAAGAAAGGTTTATGAGCAAATGGTGGCTTTGATCCAAAGTAGAAGCTTGGAACTTTACTATCAAAACTTTCAAAAATTGTCAATTCAATGAAAGCAAACTTTCTTATTTGTCGACTTAAATCTGAACACAATTGTTCAGGAGAATACGCCAGAAACATGCACGTTTTATGGATGATGTTTTAAAAACAAGGAGCATCAATAATATTTAAATGTTGAAAATTAGTTGTTGTTTTCCTCAGCCCTAATAAAATTTATGGCTACGCGCCTGGTTCCACTGCTGGTATATACCAAAAGATCTTGTGCTTTGCTTTTGTTTGATCTATGTGGTGATTATTAGTAGCAGTATATTTTATTTATCGAAACTGACCAAATTAGAATTGATTATCACAATTTTGAGCATAATTGTGTCTATTTGAGCTCTCAGAATTAATGAGTTTTCATATTAAATGCAGTGCTAAGTCTAGATATCTAGATATGGCCAGAGGTGGGCAACCGCTACTTTATTAGTAGCGTCGCTCCCGCTACCACTATTTGTTAAATTTAATTGCGGCGCTGCCGTGCCCGTTACTGAATAAAAATAGTAGCGAACTATCGCTACTGCTATTCGCTACCGCTCCTTTTGCTGCACTTAAAAATATTTTTGCTGTTATTTTACTGACGTAGGGTCTATTTTGAAAAACCTAACCTTAAAATGTTTTTTAGAAAAAGTTGTTTAAGAAAAACGTGATCTGAAAAATATAGTCAATGAACAATTATGATATAGGAAAAGTTATTTTACAGTGCATGCACATATAAATTAAACACAGACTGCAGAAACGCCCATTGACTGCATTGAGCTTTGTGAGTCGATTGCTGTAGGCTAACAATCGCCTTTGTCAATGCAAGTTTCGCCCTGTGCGTAGGTCTACAGTACTCAAGAGAATGGTCAAGCAATAAAAGATCAAATCTGTTTTTCACAGAGTTTCATGCGCTTGTAAAGTAAATTAGGCCCGCAACCAGTGTCGGGGACAAACTGCACAATCAAGCTTGCCACGAAATTTTTATGCATCATTTCAGATTTTCAAAATAATGTTATGTTGCTTTATGTATTACGTGAAAGCCCTGAATAAATTACTGACTACTTGTATTTTAAGCTGAGATCCTTGTTTCTGCATGGTTCAGTGAATTCGCTATAGTAGTTTTGTGTAGAAGGTAGTTCATATAGCCTGCGTGCAAAGAATTGATATTTAGATATTCGAGAGCGAATTGACCAACCCCCGTTTCCTTAACATTCCAGCTTTTGAAAGTGCAGCCGAAGTGTTGAATGCTTTAGTCTCAAAGGTATGCAATGCGCAATAAACAGCCAGCATCAGCTCTAAAAAAATAACTCTCCTATCATCAACAATTGAAAGCTTTCGATTTACTGTGAAAGCTTTCGAGGAATCTGCGGATGGGTCTGCTTTTGTCTTTTTGCTATGATTTAAACTTGCACGTATCTGTAAGCCTATTCAAGTTACGGGTCCCCACAAAGGTGGCAAGCAAGCGAATCAATCAAGTTAATTATTTTTATAGGACATCGATTTCACGTACCACTACGCATCCACAGTACTGAAATCTTATTCATATAAAATCTCCTATAATTAATTTCTTTTATTCCATTATGAAATTAAGTTTCCCTATCAGTGCATTCATTGTCCATGCGTACTTTTCGCAATATCTGAAAAACTTTTGCATACAAATATGCAAAAAAACACTAGGAACCACACATAATTTATTTAACAACTGAGGAAAAATCAAAGTCAAGCGGTAGGAAAACAGTTTGTTTTCTTATGCGAAGTTATAACATCTAAAGTTTGGTATTACATTCGGGCAACGGTCACGTGCAAAAATCGACATCATGTTATTTGGGGCTAAGCACATGGAGGTGAATAAAATTTTAGCAAGATTGTGATAATAAAAGAAATCAATCACTTGGCGTTTTGTATGGCTGTGTCAGGCAAGAATGTTAATCAAAGAAAGCGTTTTCAACACCAACTCCGCTTGTTTAACCCAGGCGATGGCATGGCTACTTGCAAAAAATGGCATCATGCAATTTTTACCTAAACACATGGAGGCAAATAAAATTTCAGCGAAATTGCAATGATAAACAATTCCCAACTACCTGACGTTTGGTAGGGCTGTGTCAGGTTTAAATATAGATGAAACAGAACTTTCGCCAACGTTAACTTTGCGTGTAGAGTTGAAAGAACTAAAATAAACAGTGACATTTGTTGATTTAAATTATGTTCAAGCAAACTCACAATAACAAATTTAACGCGAAGTGATTTATCCGTCATCTCATAGAGTACACTTTCCTGTAGTTTCCCTAGTGTGTTTGGTTTTCAAAACGTGGCGGTAGGAGATTGAGTTGACGCGCTGCAGCATGCACGGAAACCTAAACCCTAAGTGACCGGGAATTGTGATTTGGCAAAGTCCGCAGTTTATGCGAACTTTTTCAGCAGTTGTCACTGATGTTGAAAACTAAAAAATTATTGTGAAACAATAAACATAGCGATTGTACGCAGAACGTGAGTTTTACAGTAGAAAAAGCATTTCGTGTCTGGCAGAGTAGCTGCATTTGATTTTTGCTGAACAGCAGAACGTTGAATGAGTAGCAGAAAACAAAAATAATGCGCTTTCGGTGCCTCGTGTAGCGAAAGTGTAAAATTATTCAATGAAAATAGTTTCACACAGGAGACAGATTTTTTTAGTGTGTATGGAAAATTTCTGATTTGCGATTGGAGTACTAGGGAATGTCACAAATTACATCCGATGTCTACCAGTATACCTTTTACAACAAAAAATAACAGATGCTTCGAAATGTTTCAAGTGAAGAAAGAGAGGATCAAACAAAATACATTGGTGAACGATTTCAGGAAAATGTTTGCAAGACAAATATCAAAAGCACAACTTCATCAGCGAAGATTGTAAAGCAAAGTGCGCAACGTTGAAAGCGTGACATCTTCAACATTTGAATGTAAATTTGTTCTGCGTATTGGATTCATTGTAAAGGCTTGATGCTCGATGTCCAGTGTTGGTTTGATACACTACAATACACATGACGAAATATTTCGGTACCAAAACAACTGGCACCATTTCGCAGGTTTGCTTACAAGCAGTGCAACCCTTGGTATACAAAGAAGCTTTGCTTTCTATGGGCGTTTATGCTACGCCGTAAAAAAAATATTTTCAACTCGGTCGGTTTTGAAGAGCGTTTTCCAAGATGCTGAGTTATATAGCAGTTCCGCTGCAAGCGGGAGGGTAGTCCAGCGAAACCGTTGAATTGTAACATAGTATCAAAAACATTTCGATTTTGGCAAGACACATAGCGCAGCAACTGATTATGTTACTTGAAAAGCAACAGTGGATGTCTGTAATCGCATAGATTATGTTGCTCACGATTGACATCGCTTAGACAAACAGACGATTTTTATTCAGTTTTGCGGTGCAAATCACTATTGTTCAGCGAAAACCATGGTTTTTCACCGGTGCAAAATTTTTGTTGCTGGATTTGTGAACGTTATAAGCATCTAAGAAAATGCAAATAGGCAAATGAAAACAGACAACACTATTATCAAAGTGGAGTAATAACATTGTCATTCACGGTTCTCAAATACGATATTTTTTCATAAGACTAAAGTCGTCAGATTAGAAAAAAGGGAATTATGCAGTTGTTTTGAGTATATTTAGCACAAGCCGAGGCACGAAGCTCAAAGTGAAAACCCCTGCGACCACGCTTACAAAAATAGCGTTTCCACAAATTATCTGCAACGTGAAAGAAACATGCGACGCCTGCAAGAAAAAAACGTGTGACATAGGAAAGAAGCGACATTTCATTACCAAGCTAAGCTAAAAAAGTTTTTTCGTGCTGGTTTAAACGAAATTAAATACGACTACGTAGGCTATATTTCAAACAGCATTTGTATCTACAGTAGCCCATCATGTTGCAGCAACAGATGTGAAAGCACTTTGCATAAAACAAACGACACTTCAAGCAGTGGCGTACCTCGAGTTTCCTGCGCTTGGGGACAAACTCAGTCTAAAGCTCTCCCAGCCGGCGCGTTCCCCACCCGGCGCGTTCGTGGCAGCATAAAATAAAAGAAACATTGCAATCTGATGCTTTACTTGCAATTATCTATTTCCAAGGGCAAAGTTTTCTTGCTTTTGCTGCGGAAAATTCACCGATTACTTTGCCAGAAAGCTGATATGATTTAAATGTGTCATATTCCTAGATAAAATCTAATGCCAGTGACTCTCTGTAAAAAGTTTGTTAGCAATTTTGTAACCTGAATTTCGACAATCATGTCTGCGGAGATGCTTAGCTTATAGGTGGAATAACGTGAAACACAGGTAACAGCCGAAGCAGCGGTAGGGCATCGGCTCATTAATAGTGTTGAGGGAAATGCAAACTTATAAAAAACAAAAAGTTCTTCACCAATATGTTTGTTTATCTTCAGCAACAATGTTGACCTCAAAAATAATAACAGAAAGTGTGGAAAACCATTCTGAATGTTATGGGTGCGTGAATAGCTGCAATAAATTTGTTTCAGATAGATCTTGTTAACCATGAAATTCCCTATGACACTGTTATGAAACGTTACCTCTGCCTCCGTTACTTCCCTTTTGAAAGAACAGGGGTGGCAATACCCCGCTCTCCGGTCTCCCTGGGAGTAACTGAAAAGTACACAATTTTAACTAATATAGCCTACTCAACGCTGTTGCCCAATAGCAACTAGAATTTTGCAAAAGTAGTCAGGATTTATTTAAACATCACACAAATAAAAATCATCATAATTACCTTCAGAACCACATCAAATCCATTCCAACATGAAGTTTGTCAAAATCATAAAAGATGAAATAATTTCCTATACATCAGACCTGTTGTTGCAACAACAGACTGCAGGTTTATCGCTGCTCTAAAAGCATGCGCAGTTGCATGCACTGTGAACGTTGGATTCCCGTCAATTGTTGCAACTACGGAATGAGAACGATGTGGGAAAGTTCACAACCGTGACTCTCTGAAAGCATTGTAACGCAGCCCTGAGTCAAACCACAAGCCTGCGCTGATTGTTGGAAACACAAGCTACGCCTTAAAAAGTCACTAAGGTTCGTAATTACTCACTTTGCGAACCTTGGTATCTTGATGAGAATTTGCCACTAGGTATTAGCGACTGGCATTCGACATTTTGTAAATCCTAATTATTAGCATCCGCTGACATTTAACATTTCGCAATTGTTACTATGGATGTCAGAAGAATTTTTTCCAAGGGGGACCATTAGCGGATTTTTCCACAGGTAACCATACAAATTTTCAAGAGGGGGCCAAAAGTGATTAAATATCATTTATCCCTCTCGAAACTATCAAAACGACCTCTTCTGCTAAAAATATAACAGAAAAATGCGAAATTTCAAAATCCAGGGGTGCCTTGGCCCCCTGACCCCTTCCGACGCCTATGATTATTACGTGATATTCCAACCTCTATTTACGCCTTCAAAATGCTGCGCCCAGGGGGGAAGATGTCTCCCCATGCCCTTGGCTACGCCACCACCTATAAAGGCAGAATCATAATCTTGCTTCAAGTTATACAGCCAAATATACTGAAGTTGAACCAAGCTACAAAAGCTGTCATATTGACATATACTTCAAAACAAAAACCGTAGTTACACATGAAGCGAAATCTTCAACCCAGTACCATATTATTCCAATCATTCAATTCAGTCAATCGCAGCTTTACCGGTAGCAGTAGCCAATGCTTGGAAACCCCAGCTAGTTGGTTGCTGATGCTGAGTTTTTACCGAACAAACGTGGAACCTATCGATCAGGTCAAAAGCAACCTGAGCTAAATGTTTCCTAATGCTGCTAGCGTACCGCAAACAAATCATCCAAAATCAGCGCAAAACAGTGTGAAGAGGAGTTACTATGAACGTGTGCTGACGGAAGAACTCTTGCGAACTTTTTTCCTTTGGCCACCAGTCACGCCAAAGTAGCGAATAGCGGTAGTGGTAAAATGGTGATAGCTTGCTACCGCACCCATTATTTTTTTCAAAAAAGAGCGGCGCTCGTGCTATCGTTACTCGAATATTAGCTCACTACAGTAGCTCGCTACTGCCCAGCTCTGGAAATAGCATCGTTGCATACTTGTGTACACTACTATTTGCTATACAACCACGATGGGAGTAGCCAGGTATCAATACCATAATGCGCCCCCAATTTGGCCTATTTTGCAAAAAGGTCGTACTACGGTTGGGTGAACATGGTCACGTCATCGAAATGCAAACAATAAGGTTTGTCCCCCCCAAAGTTTTTAAGGAAACCCGGTCACTGCCACTGACTAATTACATACATAGCCTACTCCAGCACTTGTATTCATAAGTTCATTCTGAATATATATAAATGAAACGATCACCTCTCCTCGTAATGTCCCGCTATTCTGTTGCCGGAGTGTCAACCCGTTTCTAAGAAGAGCTCCTATTTTTGTTGCTATGTGTCACTAGACTCACTACGTTACTTCTGGCGGCCAACCTTAAGGCTAGCTGGAACAAAGAGAGAATTAACTAGAATCGCTGTGCTTGCCCCTGGACTACCTGGAATTAAACCACATAGACGGGTAAATAGCCTCCCCTGAAACATGACCATAACAAACGATGATAAAGGAGGAAACCCAGCCACCACAACCGCGATTCATCGCGCAGTGATGTAGGGTGAAGATTTCCCAGTTTATTCGCGAAAGTGATCGTCGATTACGATTAAAATGGCAAAGTAATCGATTACATTTCATTTTTGGTCAGTTCAATCGTTTACGATTACTCAAAAGATTGTAATCGATTACGATTGACGATTACGATTATTACCCCATGTCTGGGCTTACAAAAAATTAAAAGCCACTTTAATCCCCTCAATCCGAGAAGCAACTGACATGTAAAGAAGAGGTTACATATTTTGCAGAGCTCAGGAATTTCGTTTGATACGTTTTTTTAGTCTTTTCAAAGCGAAAACCGGATACGGTCGTTTAGACACTGCCAAAAGTTTACAGCGATCAGTTTGGATTTTAAGCAGGAGTCAGAGTCCAAAACTTTAAAAAGAAAAATTTTTTTCAGTTAAGATGTAACAAAGTAGTTAAATCTGATGCAAAAAGTAGTTATTGTGATATCACTACGCAACAAAAAATTTTTTATGTCGTGGTTGGGATGTTTTCTGGATAATTTTTGGCCGCTGAATCCGAATTTGACGTCTTGTTTCTCCTGCTGTCAGTATTTTTCAAGATATTTACAATTTTATATCTATTTTTCTCTAAATATCTAATTAGTCAAATATTTTTACTAAATTACATCACAACTTTTGAACCTGAAACCCCAGCAGGTCATCTAAAGTATCAAAAGACTCGGATTGTAGCCTAGTTTCCAGTAAAAACTTCAGCGAAATACTACCACCTAA
>JGI24159J19872_10002963_pt1 | contig 20726 bp, 19 predicted proteins | sample Ectturendosymbi4_FD_19872 | JGI IMG/M metagenome (IMG submission 19872) | reverse complement strand
CCACCGGAGAGGTTGCAACAGTACAAGCACCCCATTTGAGAACCGCTGTTGTAGTTCGGCTTGTGAAAATATGCTTCACGCTCCTTCATATCCCACCCAATACCGCATGGCGTTCCTGAAGACGAACTTCACGGGATATTTGATGGTATTGGCGACAATTTTTAGCATTGTGACGTTCATAAAGGAACAACAAACAACGTTGTGCGGCAACAAACACAGAGCGAGAGAAAATGCACAAATGCGAAAGCAATGGTGAACTGCAGCTATTGTTAGGTAAGCAGCACGTCACAATAATCTGGAAAGTAAGTTTTGGCCAAGCACGATTTTTGAAGGAAAGCAGTAAAAAAGTACAATTTATATCAAACTCAAGTGTAGAAGGATAAATGATGACGTCGAAATTAAAAAGTGTACCTTTGCACAAGTCCAGCAAATATACTTTGTACACATCGCCGAGTTTTTAACGCATGCGAAGAATAAGGGTTTCACCAGGATTTTCTTTGAGGTGTGGAAAGGACCCGATTCGGGTCCCTAGAATCAGCGAAAATTATCACCGGGTCCCTAGAATGAGAGAAATCGGGTCCCTACAGGTCCATACCGGGAACCTAACATTTTCCTTTAAAAAAAACGTGGTTTAACCAAAGTTCAAAGAATTTTTCAAGACAAAACTAAGTTGCCCCCTGCCCCCAAAAGCATGTACCATATTTAGTAAACCCTGCAACACAATGGCACAGGTGGCAAGCTTAGCAGCGTCGTAGCTGTCTCAGTAATTTCCTCTACAACGATGCAAGGCATTCTACAGTATATATAAAAAAAGTGAAAAGATATCTAGTGCAATAAATTTATGATTTCGTAAGTCATAACATCCACGTTTTGCAAACACAAGACAATTGAACCCTGTGAATAGAAACGCGAACTTTGGCCTTTAATGTCGATGCATTTTTAGGCAAAAAACACGGTTCGGAGAGTTATGATGAATTCATACAAAACTTTTTTGCAAACCCTGGCTTCAAATAACAAAAACGGTTTTAATCAAAACTAACGCAGTATTCCAGGTCAAATTCCAGTTACGTTGTGGAGTTTTCAAATTTGCCACCTCAAATCCAGGTGCATCAACACACTGAACAAACACACCAGCACACTGAACAAAATATCAACACACTGAACAAACACATCAACAAACTAAACAAACACATTAAGACTATAGAACAATGGAAGCAAGGTAACGATGCAAACAAGAAAGCAGACAGGATTTCCGTTTAAACAACCTAATAATAAAAACGCTACCAAAGACAAAAGAATCTCCCTCATCATAAAGAAACTTAACGTTTGCACGTTTTCCCAACAAAGTCAACAAACGAAAGAACTACTAACTATTCTACAGCGCATTGTATGGCAGCGTTGTGGAGAGAGGACGCTATGATGGGGCAGTGGTTATTTGGGCAGTTTGATGGTCAACTTTGGACCCTTGTTCCGGAAGCTGTTGTTCTTGCGGCCGTTCACGGCAACGTCATCTCCGACATTGTGGGAGGAGAGCGACGCCACTTCCATGACGTCATCTTGTTCGATATCCGATAGTTCTGAATCTGTGAAAAAGAAGACTGCTGCTTGACGTCACGTCTTTTCCACACGAACTTTCGGTGAAACTTCGTTTATACATTATTACGTAACAAAGACAAATACAATCGAACAAAAGCAGAGAAAGTTGCTTTGCATGCGTTAAACAATGTTGATCGCATTTCGAACGGAACATGGCATGCTGTTCAGACCCATCATCTTCCACTGCACCATGTTTCAAAAGCGATTAACCCCCACTCAACACTTATTAATGACTATCACGTGTGCGATACTGGTGGTTGTCCTCAAACAATAACAACGTTGTTTTTTGGCCAGATGCGATACTACGAGCCTGAACTTCGAAAGGGTGCCAGCGACGAAAAGCTGGATGGCACTTACTTCAAGGTGGCTGTTCAGCTTCATCTGCTGCACAGCATATAAACTTCGGAGCACGAATAGTTCCAGATAAAACCGCTTTTGAATAGGATCGAAATATCTCAACACATTTGTCAAAGTTGCCCTGATATATTTGCAAGTCTGTCTCAGTTTCAGCCAATCATGCAAAACGGAGTCGCGAACCACCTTTGATATTTGTCATCTGTCAATCAAAAGTAAAAGCACAGATGTTGAAATACTGACCACTAGTGTCTGGAACATCGTCAGCCGACGCCGCCGAGAGGGCGCTGTTGAGCGATTGTCTGCTGGGCACTGGCGTCAGATCAGGAACGTCTCCCAGATAATGATTCACCAAGTTGTCAATCAGCTTCACAACGATTGATGCATTCTCCAGAGATGCGGCCTGAGGAGGACAATCAGTGAGTGAATTGTTTTCACACAAAGACAGCTGCAATGCGATCCTGGCAATACTGCGGAATATGGGTAACGATGATTGGAAAAAAACGCTTGATCCATACCCTAAAGCGGTTGTTTCTTAACCATTACTCCACCACGCATCGCTTGAGTAATTCTCCTGTTTCAAGTCCCCTGACTTTAAATAAGTAAATTGGACAGAACACTTTCCCATTCAAAAAGTGCTGCCGACTGTGAGACTTTCCTGTCTCACAAGCAGTTTAGATCGCATGAACAAGATCTTTGTAGTACCATGCAAGACCAACTGCACACTTCATGGTTATGAGGAAAACCAAATGCAATAAATCCCCCAAACATGGCTATCAGCGAAAATGCCCAACAGTAAAGACACGATTTCAGTTTCGATAAAAATCATTCAAATCAAGAATCTGCTCATAAATAGGCACATACCCAACCTTATGCCATCAGCGTCCATAGGTGTAGGAGCAGGCAAAATTTTGGGGGTGCTAAAGGATTTTTGCCCGAATTTCTCCAAACTTGCCAAAATTTTTTTGTGCGCCTTTTGCAAATTTTCCCCCACAAAGGTCATGAAGATCTTTTTTGACGTGAACTCCCCAAAAAAGGTCTTCATGTGTTTTTCTGCAAACGTTGGGCGCCATTTTTGAAGACAAACAACGTTGGGCGCCATTTTTACGCAGATTTTCAGGGATTTTCAACGAATCAAAACTTTTGGGGGTTCGCTTGCACCGCTCCCTCCGACACCACTGTCACGTCACAAATAAATCCCTCATCAATGGGTATACACACGCTGTGCGCAACAACAACGAGACAAATAACAGACAATTATTACGTGTAGTGCTCTATGAAACGCTCCCTACAGGTGTGATGGACAGTATGCAGCCACTCTTGCTGTTTGCTGGTGATTGCAAAGCTTCACAGCAAGTCCGCTTTTACAGACAGGTAGCCACAAGCAGCTTTATCCTGAGCTAACAACGGGTGCTCATCATTACTGGGTTGGACACTGGCTGGGTGGCAAGCAAAGCTCGGTGAGATTGTCATTCAAGTGAACGGCAACCGAGATTGCGATTTGAAAATCACCGGATGTGAGGTTCGCCTAAAATCGCTGGATGTGAGGTTCGTCAGCAAAGTATAACGCGATAATATCCGTGTCACGTGTTATTTTCGAAAATATGATCAACAGAAAAGTACATGCCAGTAGAAAGTTCCTCAAAACTCCGGAATCAAGCTTGAAAATGGAACTGTGATGAAAAGTTCGTTCAAACGCATCGTATTTTCTTTGGAACGAAGATATCGGGTCTTGTGGCGCAATAAAAGCAAATTGTGTTTGAAACAAAACAAGTGCAAACAATCAACCGAAGCACTCACCTTTGCAAAGGGAACAGCAAATCGACACACTCCGCCAAACCCAATATCTGCAATCAATTAAAAATACATTTTTTTACTTTTGCCAGAAAATCTCCACACTTGCAACTTGGTCTTGCTTAGCTTTGATGCTCTGCTTATAAAATATTTACCACAAAAGCAAAGCAGATAAATCAGCCCACACTGAATTTGACCAGGAAATCGATTTCGCGCCATTTACACATTTTCAGTCCTTATTCAAATAGAATCAGCTTAGTAACAGTTTAATTAGATGTTCTGCTTAGTAACTTCAGATATCTGGTTTCACTATAAACAAAAATCAGCAAAAGTAAAACCATCAGGTGATGATCGACCTTGCAAGAAGGTCAGCTGTCGCATCACGAGCTCATCCTCGTTGTACATGGCCGCGTTGTGAACAATGGTTTGCACGTGGACCATCAGCGACGTGTCTTCACTCCGGTTCAGGATCGAGCTTATCTTGCGATCAAGCAAGCTGTACCTGCAGTTGTGAGAACAACGTGGAGAGGCTATGATTTTGAACAATAACATGTTTGTGACGAGGAAATGATTTTATTACCCATCGTTATGTCACTTCGACTATATGACCACATAATAGCGACGACATTCGCAACATGTCACGCATTTCTGCTACGTGGTATAAATCATGATCATCAACAAACAACACAATTATAGCAAAGATTATTTTCTTTCCGTGCTAGTTCCTCGTTACTTGGGTGGACACCACCAGACAGGCACTACACCACCTGTGTCCGACCCAAATTGTTTACTGAGCTAAAAATTATGTCACCATCTTAAGCAGGGCCGCATATTAAGTGACATTTTAATGAGAGCTGCACATTTAATGGATCATTTTGACCTTAGCAAACTTAATTTAGTTTAAGCTAATGTACTGTCAGAGTTCGAATCATAACTGCAATGGTACCAGACGTGAAAAATGGCGCTGAGGATCACCTGCATTAAGAATGTCAAATTCAAGATTATCAAAATAAGGATGAGTTGTCAGTATGTAGGATACTTTTGCTACAGCGAAAACCTAAATTGGGCCGCACAAAACCTATGACTGGGCTGCGGGTTGGACATGACTGGACCACACATTCACGCGCGTCTGCCGCTTGTGTGCCATTGGTGGAAGCAAAGATTACATCCTGGTGTTTAGTTTCGTTGTGGGGGGGGCAGCGGTTAGAATTGGCAGCTTCACGTTTGGGGTGTTGATCGGTGGACGTGGTTTAGAACGCGTGAGAAGCAAGTGATGCAAAATGTTTTTTTTGCCTTCGTCCTTTCATTTCGTTAATTTGAGGTGAAAACTTTCGTGTTGAAAACTTAATTTGCACTCGGTGTTATGTGCTGTGGTACAAACATTCAAAGAAAAACTGCAAAACACAGCAGATGTGGGGGGGGAGGCGGTGTCAAAATCGCCAAGCGATTTTCCTATAGTTTTAACATGCTGGTCTATTGGCCAATTTTAGGGAAATGCAAATATCTTGCAATTGCAATGCAAAAAACTTTAATTTTTCAATAAAAGTTCAGACCGGCAATTAACATAATTGTCATGTAATATTATATGATATTGAAATCCTGGATGTAAACAGATATTTTCAATAGTTTCTTATTAGCCTTCAGATCTATCACTAAGAACAGCCCTGTGTGTGTGCAAATGTAATGCTGAACAAGGCTCTTTTCGTTAACTTGCCTGCGCCCATCCAAGCATAACAGTACAGGAGGAAAAAAACAAATTAAATTCGAAAACAATTTTCAATCCGGAGACTTCAGAAAAAAGCCCAGAGAAAAAAACATCGTTAACCATGACAATATTTCCCGCTTACACGATAGGGAACATGGATGGGAAGATGACGCTGGCTTCGGCAAGATACTCAAACAGTATTTGAACATCGGAATTTTTCGGACAGTGTTGAACTTGCGTCGCGAGCAAGGTGAGGAGAAGGGCCTGAACACAAATGACCAAAGCTGTAGATGCGAGCAAGCAAAAGATGCAGAAAATATATTAACTTCCACTGAATGTACAACCAATGTGTACAGCAGGCAAGTCCTGCTGGCAACATCCACGGGAAAGCGGCCCAGAATTCGGCCAAGAACCATGTTTAGTGATTACGTCTTCGACCCTGTTTGGCCGTAATCTTATTCAGGTTAGAGATTTTGAATAAATTGCAAGTTGAAAGGACATCGGTCTATTTTATTCGCACAAAGCCATGATGGTTGAGTTGGAGTGAAGAAACATAAACCTTTAGCTAAAGATCTTGACGAGTTTGCATAGCAACACAACAACTCACTAAAAGTAGTTTTAATCACATAATTCGCAATCCAGATATTCTCAACTTGGGGGTATATTCGCCTATCTGAAGGGGTACATTTAAGATTAGCAGTAGAAAGAAAAGTATGTTTATACATTATTGATTCCAAATTATTTATACATGTGAACTTGTCTTCACTGTTGCACGTTACTTATGGGATTAGACAAGGGAGGGTATTGAGCCCATACTTGTTTGCTGTGTATTTAGATGATTCATCTCTTCAACTAAACAACATCAAAGCTGGGTGTTATATGGGTGAAATTATGAAATCATTATGTTAGTAAATATATTTTTGTTATTTTTCTCAGTCTTTTTGTCATAAAAAGTTTCAGGTGCATGGGTGTCGGAAAGGGGCACCCCAAGAATTTTGAAATTTGACACTTTCCCATCAAATGTTTTGCAAAAAGAGTGTTTTCTTAGTCTGGAGTGATGAAAATGAAATTTTGCCACTTTTTGGACCCTGCAAAAATATTTTGTCCCAGTTTACGTGTTCAGATGCTTTACCCAGAACACATGCGCTTCTCTTTCTTGCGACACATCGATTTTCAAAACATTTCAAAACTGTCGTCACTGATTTGAAAGCCACGCAATTGATCAACACAGCTTGATGCTACCGCCCGGGTCATAGACATTTACTTTGCCAGTACTGAATAAATGGGTAACCCACTCAACATAAGCATGGCTGGGAGCCTGTGTGTTTGTAGTAAACAGATTGTAGCTGGGACGAAGGAGGATGAGGAAAATGTGCTGGAGCAAAAAACCATCACTTAGCGGTGAAACGTTGCCAAAGCTCAAAGGAACGCGTGTAGGAGTAAAGATGTTACACACGAAAAAATACTTTTAAAAATACAATTTATTGTTCAGAGCATGAACCACGTGATCTTGGATGTAACTCAGCGGTATCATGTAATAATTATTATGCAAAGAAGATGTCAGTGAAATTAATTTAGCCTATAACTGCAACACACAGGGTTCCTACGCGATTTTGAAAATAACGTTCCAGACTTTTTTCTGGAATTAAACTTATCTGAATGACACACAGGGGCCAAATACAAGCACCATAGTAGACGCTAATGTTATGCAGGAAGATATCAGTGAAATCAATTAATCCGATAACCGCAACATTGTTTTTTCTGTAAAGACCCACAGAGAATAAGACATGTATTGAAAAAAATGGAAACCGAACACAACAAAAAATGAAAAAGTGCTGTGACGTCACAAGGGCGCAGACACATGCCTGCGATTTCATGTCGAGGAACTCTTCTGCGAAAAGGGCGTTGCACGACAGGTCCAGCGAATGCTTACGTCGCGATGACCTCACCGATGATGACGTCAGATGCGATCCGCTACTCGTGCTGCTGTCCGAGTCCTGGGCAAGTTCGCCGACCTTTGACGTAATAAAAAATTTTGCAATGAAAACTAAAACACCAAAATATTAACTCAAATATAAAACAGAAATTGCAAGCAAATAAAAAATTTCCCAATGAAAACTAAAATACCAAAATATTAACTGTTAAATATAAAATAGAAATAACACAAATGAAATATGAAGTAGAAATTAAATGAGAAATAGAAATTACGGCAAAACAGAAAACTGCGCAACGAAAAAAAAGCTCTAATTATTTATAAACTGTCCAGTACAACGGTTGGCAACACTACCTTCCTTATCTTGGGGGGTGTCAGTCCATTCTCCCTCCCCTCCGCTCGTTTGCTCATTTTCATTCCTGGCTTTGCTGCTGATGCTGCAGAAGAATATACTCAATGTAAGCTACAACGAGATGGTTTAGCAGCGGGAAAACACGTCATAATTACCAGGGTGATGACGTACGTCCGGGTTCGACGGACGAGGTAGTCCTGGGACGGCAGAGTCGGCTTCGAGGGTAGAGTTGTGGCGACTGAAGAACAATTCGTAAATTTGATATTATCTTTAAAAAAATTGAATTGATAACTTTGCGGTGATTTAATTGATATCTTTGCGGTGAAATTGATAACTTTGCGGTGATTAAACGGAAAAGTACAAGACAAAATCATAAAGAAATTCATGAAAATCTGAACCAAGCCAAACAATCGACCTTCTTGACGAAAGACTGCCGCTGGACGGCGCATCGGAGCAATTGCCGAAGTCTTCCGGGTGCGCTGGCCCGTTTGAGGCCACGGCGCGGCGTCCGTTGGAACGTTTGGAGGAGGTGGTGGAATTGTGGGAGGCCGTGCCCGAACTCGGCTTCTTGCGCGGCGAACAGTGACGTCGCACTTCGTCACAAAAGGGCAGCAAGGCTAGAAACAGAAGATATTAACGAGTTGGTGAAGAACTTGCAGCTGAGTTCGTTGTAAGGCCCACATTAGGGCCCTGCGCTGGGACGGTTGGCCCGCGTGGGACCCGGTGTTGAGCGGAATTTCTGACCTATTATTGTTTGTCAGTTATTTTTCTTCTCAGAGTAAAGGAATGAAGTTTGGCGATTGCTTTTTTATATGTGTTGCGTAAATTTAAACTTTTTGGTTAGATGTCAGATACCCACAACAAGCTACAGTAAGGGTGTAACTATAAACACTGAAAAATATTGGACTTAAGTGTTTTTTAAACCTTATCATAAACCATAACCCGACACACTTACCTAAACACCAAACTGAAAACCCTAATCATCACTTTTCTCAGCGAATTTAATATGTACAATATCACTCTGTGCATGCGCATACGACGCGAAGACAGAATTTTCGCTTGACACGGGGTAAGTTATCAAAAGCTAGGGGTGTAGGGCGGGTTAGAAGTTTGCAGGGGGGGGACAACAAATGGCAACCCGCGCAGGATTCCAGGGCGTAGCCCTTTCCAGGGTCCAAAACTGTTTTGCTGCATTTAGCGCAGTCTTAATAATTCGTAAACGCATTAAGTTGAACGAGACTCCATAGCGGAAGAAAGAAGGTCGTATCTTGGCAGAAGAGCAACTTAACCGTTTGATGACCCAGCGTTACCTTCCAATAGCCTCAAATACTCATGAGCGACCTACAAGCGCGCATGCAGTCAACAACAGACATTATATAAGNACNAACACCTCACCAGCAATATATGGTAAGCTGTCGTNGTTTATCTCGTATTTGTGGCAAGGGCGCTGGTGCGAAATGAGTTCCAGCGAGAACTCGAGTACTCGAATGACGAGAGTTACGACGAGCGGATCCGGATGACGTAGGCCTGGAAAGAAAATCGCGGGTAAACTCGTTTGATCAGGAACAAACCTTCTACTTGACAACTGCAAAAACTCACACACAGCGAACACGTTGGAGGAACCCGGCATTCGAGCGAGAACATTCTCAAACCGATATTTCATCCAAACAAGTTTCAAACCAATGTAGAGTTTGTACACTTGCAAGTGATTGACTCGCATGCGAGGTGGAAACGATGAAAAACAGACGCGATTAAAAAGCTTATTCGAAGTACAACTGCACCAAGAAAAATATTTTTCATATCCAGACCGTGCTGAGAGAAACATGTTGCAAATTCAAACCGCAAGAAAAAGCTATTAAAATTGAAACCGTACTAAATTATCTAAAATCGTGATCATCGTTGAGAATGAAGTTTAAACCATAAGCGAAACTATGTTTCAAATACTAGACTTTGCTTTTGCTCCCAAAACGCATTTTTGGCTCCAAACGACGAATGCCCCCGCACTGGTCCCTTGTGGCCTGAATTGGCCCCGCTGTGTGTTTTAAGTCACTAACCACACGGGCCATATTAAACCCAACCTTTGGCAAGATGGTAGACGAAGGCGAAGTGGAAACTGGATTGGAAGCTCAGGCCGACAGCGACCTCTAGCGACTGCATGAGCCGCTCGACACAAGATCGCGACTTCATCAGAACTGTCCAGAACGTCTGTGGATGAAAGCAGCACATGATGCAACAAGAACCACTGACCGTCCTTAACACAAAAGGTCAAACGGTTCGATTATGATTCTAGTTTGGAAAACAAAGATAATTGTTTGAAAAACAAAGAGCATTTTTTGCAAAAATCGCAAGTGAAATTTGTTAGATACGTTGCGTACGTGAAGATCAGATACAGAAGCTCGTTATTATGATCAGCAGCTAAGAAAAAAAGGGAATGTTTTTCCTGTGTAAACATTCGATCCATACCTGTGACGCAAACGCGTCCACTTCGTGAAGATGCAGCAGGTTCTGTTCGACCAGGGCCAGGCCGGCCGCATACAGGGCCGCGTCGCTGACCTGCATGGCTGTGATCCCCACCCAGAAGAATGTGGCTTTTAACTCGGTGCTCTGACGAAACAATTGATTGTGGCGTCACTCTGCGCTGGTACGCCAGTAAGTTTTAAATAAAAATTATGATCAAAATTCAGTTTGTTGCTATGTAACTACGTTTTGATCCAAAGTTTGAATAGACGTCATACACAGGAGCGGTTTCTTCAAGCTCGGATACTCACTGCTTCACAAACGAGTTGCAGTCGAGTAAGGGCGAGTAGAGCCGATTCCAACAGCAACGGATCTGCTTGAGATTCGAGCGACTGAAAAAGAGAATTTAACACGGAAGTGTTGCCATGTTTACATTTAAAATGTTGCCATGGTAACCCATGAAATGCCTCGCTACAACCAGATTGCACTGAATGACCTGCGGCGTCATTCAAACCAACTTTCTGGTCATCGCCTAGGTTCGAAGCTATGATAGGAATCTCTATCTCCCCCCACCACGTATCCTTCATAGTAACCTTGATCCTGTGAACACTTAATGGGAAACACTGACTTGTGTCGTCATCAATGTGCAGTCGCTGTAACCCCCACCAGACCCATGCTTGCATATTCCCCCCCCGCATTATTTTTTCTTTTCAGCAATAAGCAAACGCCGAACCGCTGCACCTGGAAACAGCGTGGATGCGATTAATAATCGCGCCGTTTGTCAACTCTCTCGCGAGACAATCAGCTTGGCTTTGATGACCAGACAAAGGGATACAACCCGCAAGTCAGTGTGGATCCAACACCTGGCTTCGTTTCGAAGTTTCAAACAAAAACACACAACTCACCCTCCCCATAATCCCCAAGATCTTCTTGATGTGACGCATGGATGGTTTCTTGCTGATGCAGCCAAGCGTGACCAGAGCGCGCGGTTGAATCGACGGATTGTATTGGAAGGCTAGTTTCTGGTTAAGCTCCGCCCACTCCGACAACCAATCGCAATCCACCACGTCCTTGACACACGCCTGCCAATCAAAAGTCTTCTTTCAGCCAAAAATGTGAAATAATCGACAACAAACGAAAAATGCTCAATCAGCTTCAAACGTCGAACGGAAGTGTTGGAATTGGAATCACGGTTAAAGCTAAACGTGTATTTCAGGAAATAAACTGCAGATTAGAAAGTCGATTGATTGATTACGTGACAATGATCATCATGCGTTAACTGTCTCCATTCGATGTGTTTGGAATGTTAAACTGGGTAACTTCGATTGTCAGGAAAGGCGAAATGTGCTTGTGAGTGCACATGGCGACATGTTGAGTGTTCAAATTCCGGAATTTGGTGCTACATGCAANTTGGCCCAAAATTNGACCAAATTTCAAAAAATACNCANAAAANGCCAAACAAAATATTTGCGGCCGNACCACTTCTGAAAAGNTCNANTTTTTCACAGTTTCGCCGCGAAAAGGCCAACTTTNCGGCCCTGGTTGGAAGTTCGACTGTTGGGCGGAGTTTAATTCATTCCAATCAATGGCNGGCGGAACACGTCATTAACCACATCTCATTGACCAATCAGAACGANTGCATGTTTTACATGGTTTTTGAATTAAACCTTGTGCCGGAGAATAAGGACCTTTCAGTTTTATTTGAATCGCACGTATAACTACTTTTGATGCCAGCTCCTTTTATCACAAAGTTTTAAAAAATGCGAAGCTTCCCACAACTTTTTCTCCAGCAAAGTTCTCAAATTGAAAACAACCTTCGACATCAAACAAACTTGCTTCGGCTCACCTCCATGACGTCAAGCAGTGCGTCACAAACGACTTCCAAGTAGCTTAACTTCACCACGTCATCGTTGCCCGGGCAACCGCTTTCACAAACTGCCACATCTTTCTGAGCAGCTACGGCGTCGGAGGAAGCATCTGAAAAATGAACTCGGAAATGAACGTTGGGGAGGCGCGGGGATGGGGGTTCGAACCCACGATCTGAGCAAAGCTTTGGTTTGAAATCAAACTCGGCCCACTAACCACGTGCCTGAAAGTAACCAATCACAGGAGGGAACAGCGTACAGTCAAGGAAAAGTGTCGGGAGGAATAAAAATTTAACGATTTTAAGTAGAACGGTTGAGGTCTCTGTAAGAGAGAATCAAACGTTTTTAAACCAGAGGTGGCTGGTGTCACATTTTCAGACTCCGACTCCGTTCCTGTGGCAAAATTTTTGAATCCGGTGTCAAGCGAAATTTCTGTCTTGCGAAACTTCTGACATCACGCCATGTGCACATGCACTGAGTGTGATATTCTACATGTCAAATATGCTGAGAAATTGATGATTAGGGCTTAGGGTTTGGTGTTTAGGTTTAAGTGCGTCGGGTTAGAGATTTCACAAATTTTTTACTTTGGATCCGGCTCTTAATAAAACGCAGAATCCTGCCGGAGTCGACTCCGCAACTCCGGATCCGTGGCCACGTCCGGTTTCAACCCCCCAGAAAGCACGCAACGTCTTAATCCGCACCAGCAGAGCATGGACCGACCTGGGACAAAGGGCTCGGACTTGAAGGCGGTGTCTGCGGCCGACTGCACACTCGATATGCCGAAGCAGCAGTAGAACTTCGGGAGGCACAGCTGGGTCAGGGCGAGACGCAGCTTGCTTCGCGTGTCGCCTGGAAACAGACAGCACGCTATTGTTACGTCACGCTTGCGCGCATTAGTAATTTCTGTCCTCTCACCAGCATACAAAGAAATCCAGGAGAGTTAATACATCAGCCACTTCAACTTACAAATCATGAGATTAATCGGCATTTGGGTCCAGAACCATTGCGTCGATTTTAAATTTTCACAAAAATCCAATTATGCCTGTTTTCCAAGCAAGTCATTAAAAAACAGAACATGAAGTTTTTCAAATGCACGAAAAGAAATCCAAGCAATCCATGTCACAACAGGTCACGGAAAACAGCTGACGAATCTGACCTTTGAACTCGGGCTGATTGCACGTGAGGAGGGAGTGGATGATGTTGACGACCAGGCCGTGAATGGACGCCCTGAGGGCCACAGGCCCGGTGGACAATAGCAAAGTGACCAGGTGGAAAAGATAGGGAAGGTGAGAAGCGACATCGAGGTTGTTGTTGAAGGAAAGCATCAGCAGGAACCTGGAGTTCGATGAGAAATAAACCAGAAGCACTTTTTTCACAACATCACAAACACTTAAAGTGCTTCCAGACTGGCTTCTTCCACCAGCGCCAGTTTTACGACCACGAACACCAGACCAGGCTCGTATGAGGTAACGCCTAAATCATAAGTTAACGTCACGCTAACAGATGCCAAACGATGTTTTCTGTCACTTTTTTTATTCTCTGCACGAAATGGCGAAACACTTTCTACGCTTTACACAAAATGTTAAGACGCTTAAACTGCAAGTGACTGGAAATATAGTTAAGGTAACAATTCGNAACGTACTTTTATTTGAAATTTTATTAGAATTGACAAAAATTTCATTTTCTCACATTTTATTAAGATGGACACATTGAACATTTTCTTAAATGTGCCAAAAGCAAACAATTAAGAACGCAAAAATATTTGCAACGCCTGTAACTGAAGAGAGAAAACAATCAATAAACGTCATCCAGCACCACTGCTTTCCAAACGTTGGTCATTTTCATGAAACAGCTACCTGGCAAGAATGGCAATCTCATCCCAGTGCTTATGCTTCTCCAGTGTGGGCGTGGGCCTCAGGGAGGTCTTGTCGACGACGTGACACAAGCGGTTTATCAGTTTGCTCGACACCAGCTTTATGTTGTGAGCGGAGAGCGACACTGAGGTGTCGGCCATCACCTCAGCCTGCGACGCAAACGCCCATTGTTTGCGGGTTATATAACAACAAACACAACAAGGATGACCTCACACTGTGGGTTATATAACAACAAACAAACAGTTTTTAACTCTGAAAAACGAAAAGAAAAATCAAAACCAGCCGCAAAAAGAATTGCAGTGGGGGGTAACCCGGGCAGCAGCATTGCCATGACAACCCAGTAAGCAACAATGCAGGTAATTAAATATGTAATTTCTTCGTCGAGTTAAAGAAATTTGAAGGACAACAGAGTTTAAAAAGATAATGAATCTGAGACACAATTACCTTAAACGAACCCAGTCCGCCTTGAGAGCATGTTTCGATGAACGACTCGAGGATGGGGTCAATCAACGCCCCCATCTTACCCAAGTTACCCCATATCTTGATCTGGACACTGGGGTAGAAGTCTTTTTCCGCCACAGTCAGTTCGATCAACTTGAAGATGATCGATTTCACCTGAATCAAGATGAACAAAGTTAACAAAGTGAAAAAGTCTCGCTGCAGACGGAAAATCAGTTACACATGTTGGCTGCCACTGTTGTGTGTCTGAAAGTGACCCTTCGGCTATCTAAGAAGCAATGAGATAATGACATAAGCAAAGCCAGCAGTTGCTTACACAAGTTCAGGACGCCAAGTGTGGTTATCCACTTCGCCGGGGGTGACCAAACTCTTTGACCCGAGGGCCGAAATCGCCACTGCCTGGCCACTGGAAGGCCGGATACAGTGCTACTCACTCACGTTACCTTCTCTCTGCTCACGTCATGGCGGGAATCCCCTTGTTCTAGAAACAGCGCTGCTGGCAGCGAAGTGCGATAGACAAGTCATCTTGGATATATTAAAAAGCAAACTTCTGCTGCTTCAATCAGACTTTATAACGGCTTCCTTTGCTCAGCAGTCATTTTTCAAATAGGATCCACAATCAAACCACCATTTTTTTACAGGATCTTCTGATTCGAAAGCTGATAAACATGCAACGCTGCATTGCAAACGTCCGCACCAGCGCGGTACACGTTGCCTGGCAACTGCGATGACCAACGTGCAATTACAATGCGTTGTTGTACAAGTCACAATGGGTCAATGGCAAACCTTCTACAGTGTCACAAACTTACAAGGAAAATCAGAGGGGACAAACGGATTACCTTGTTACGCTTGATCGCGTCTGACGTCACAAAGGCGGCGAGATTCGAGAGCCAAGGTTCCATGTAAACGAGACACAGATTCTTCAGAGTATCGCTCAAACAAGGAAACCCTGGAATCAGGTGTCAGTTGCGGAAGGCGTAAAGACGAAACAAGACTTCGCTATGCAACCCTCAAGCCAAGGCAGGCCGTAGCCAGGTTGAAGGGGGCAAAAAACATTTTGAGGGGCAATATTTTTTTTTCTATTATATGGTTCATTAAAAATTTTTCCGAGCACAACAAAATTTGGGGGTGCATTCCCCCCGAATACCCTCCCCCGTGGCTACAGGCCTGAGCCAAGGAACGATAAATATCATTTGCGCAGAAGACTTACTGGCAGGTCATGCACAAGAGATGCGTTGCTTGACATTGAAGAAAACAATTCTTTTACAAATGTGTTTAACTTTTTTGAAAGCACCACCAACGCTGGTAACCAAACTGCTTTCGTAAGCAAATATTTTACGTAATTGTAAATTTCGGACATTCAAAGTGCTGCATTTTTATCGAAGTGTTTCATTTTCAACTGAAAACATTTGCAAGTTAAAACTTAGTTTATATCAACTATGGTTCAGAAAAAGGTAAACGGCATACCAGTAATACATTCATCCAAGAACTCAAGGGTCAGATGGGCCTCGTTCCGGGCCAGAGTGCGACTTATGGACGCAATGAAGAGGGTGTTGTTGGCCGGAATGCACAACCCCTCAGATTCGCACAGCTTGCCATCGAGCTGGAGGTTAAAGGTCGTTGTCAAGGCGCACAAGAGGTTATAGGCCGATGACCTCACTGCCGGGTTCGAACAACCTGCGTAGACAAACGTTTAATTTGAAGAAAAACAACAGCGGCTGGAAGTTTGGGTCAAGTCAAACTAGAGTAGAATAACAGCAGGAGGCATAAGCTGCGTGGCGTGGATGGGACAGTGATGGCAGAGACCAATGCTTTAAACCAGAGGTCTCCAAACTACGGCCCGCGGGCCAAATCCGGCCCGCGAAGCCATTTCATCCGGCTCGCAAAGACATTTTGCCAATGATGAAAAATAATATTTCTACGAAACATTTATTGATTTGGTGGAATGTAACAATTCGTAAGATGCCCGGCGCTCGAACCGTTGTGAAATACCTTATGTGGCCCTCGAACAAATGACGTTTGGAGAACCTGGTATAAACACATTCACATTACGAGCTTGCTTCAACTTGTGGCACATCATGAAGCAATGAGCGATCGCCAACACACAACGTACTGCTCCCAGTTTCAACAACATGGTTTCTTCAAATCACGAGGCGGATTTGCTTAGCAACTTCACTATATATCGCATATTTCACGAAGCACAGCGGCGTAGTTTCTCGACTTGTTTTGTGTCGTCACAAACACCCTATATGCTCAAACAGGCGTCCCACAAACATACAATAGTCCAAGTCCGTGGGTTTCAACGACAAAATTTAGAATGTTTCAAGGCTTTTCTGCATTGTTTTCACAATATTTTGTGATTTTATATTTTTGTCAATGCACATCATTGTATGGTGAGGGGTGAGGGATTTTTTCCATTCATAAAAACTGCTTCGCAACTTTAAAAAAAAACTCAGTGCCGAGTAAAATATTGTTTCGTTAAAGACGCTGAGTTAAGAATATGATAACACTTCCAATGATGGCTTTATTCTGCCTTACAAGATCACCACTTGTATGATATATTATCATATTTTAAATGGTAAATAAGCAGTTTCACAGATTTTACAAAGACAGTTCCAGTANTGGCTAATTTAAAAAAATTTCCGGTAACTTCTGACAACAACTACATTTTTAAATATTTTCCACCAACGTGGCAACCCTGTAAAGGATNAATAATTCCTGTTTAGACGTTGTTCCCACATGTCCGCAAAAAATACAGCGAACATTGCTCAGTGTAGAGGCGTGCTGCGAAAGAGTATTTTCAACCATGTGTGTTACGGCAACTTTCCCGCTTATATTCAAATTATCCCACCATGTCTTATATTCAAATTACCCCCTATGTCTTATATTGAAATTATCCCGCCCGTCTGAACAACTGCTTTCGACGCCTGTGACTGGCCACACCTGGCGTTTACGTTTCGGGCTTTGACCACGCGNCGCTTAAACATCTTGCAATTCCTTGTTGTAGTCAGTAAAGTGAGTGACTTTGAGCGAACCNCGCATGCTCAGATCAGGGGCTCCCAACCTGGGGTACATTTAAGGTTGACAATATACGGTGAAAATATATTTAGATTATTNATTTCCAAACATTTATACATGCATCAGTTAGTACTACTTTAAGAAATGATTTTATGCTTGTAGTTAAATATATCTGATTAGTCACGATAAAATATTTTGTCATACCAAATTTTAGTGGCACATGCTCATCTGTCGAAATGCTGAAGGGGTGTGTGGTCAGAGAAGGTTGGGGACCCTGGCTTAGATGGACAAGGAGAACAGGCCCGGTTGCATGTGCCAGTGATCCTGCATTGTATGATGCCAGTTTGCCGACTAGGGTTCAATCTGCTATACATCAGCCTCATTAATCGGACTTCTCTGTGTTTGGTGAACTTGCAGCAAAGTTGCCTTTGTTCAAACAAGCCTGACCCTCACCAACGTTACTTGCTGTAACAACATGTTCATATCCTTTTCTCTTAAAATCAATCTTGAAATCCAAACATCTGGTAAAGACACAAAAAAAAACTAAAGGATCATCCAAAACTTCGCAAATATTATTCAATAACAATCACGGCACACAGCAATTGCGTCATCCATTAATGACATCAACGGGACCCCAGACGATTGCGCATGAGGCGAAGTCCATCGACCGCCGCTGCAACTAACAGCTTCTTGTTACTGACAAACTTCCTTCGCACTCGACAACCTTCACAACGACATTCAGCCTCTAACAATCTCACCGAGGTTTAGCAGGGCCATGTTGAGCAAGGTCCCGGGGACGTCTTTGGCCTCGATCTTATGGTGAGTGGAAATATCCTGCTCTGGTTGGCTCAGCTCCCATCGGGCCCGGATATGACGCAAGCCCTGAAAAAAGCGATGACGTCAGCATTGCGCACGTCATGCGCGGTCGCTAACAGCAACAACACAATTAGATGAACACGATTTTAGGTCGCTTCATGGGCGTTGGAAGCGGGGGGCAAGAGGGGTTCAGGTCCCCCTAGATTTTAAAATGTGTTATTTTTTTAAGTTTTTAGTAGAAAACTGTTTTTCTCTTAGTTTTTTACCAGCAAGAGAAGAATCGTTTCAGACTTTTTATTTTAAAAGGATTGCGACAGACACTCTCCTACTGAGATCTCTAAAATGAATTTTCACCACTGCTGCCCCCTGTAGAAAATACCCTCTTGCCCCCTGGGAAAAGTCCTTTCGACGCCCGTGGGCCGCTGTGAAGATTCGATTGAAAAAGCGGAGGCGATTCCATGGATGGAATCGAAGCCACGAAGGTCGGCGCCAACACAGCGGACACGGTCATCGCACCAGCGGCAACACGTTTGTCTGGTCACAACACACCTGTGCTATTCTTGTCGCTTCCGGATGCGAGAACATCATCACCGTGTTGCTGCTGGCGACTTTCAAACAGAATGTGTTGCAGTCTTCGGGCGCCTGGATTGACTCGATCTCGTGGGAGTAATAGATGTCATTCAACGTGACGTCATGCCCGAGCAACTGAAAACGTTGGAAAAATACAAATCGCAAATCCTGTTGCTGCATAATTGCCGTGGTGACATTCAAACATCTAGCTGTTAAAGATGCAAACTCGACTCGTTTAAACTCTCATTACGAAGCATCCTCTACCAAACCGCCAGCTGTTGATGCTGGCAACAAACTCAAAGCAGGCGTCGACCTTGCACTTATCAATCGTTGTGAACTGAACAGCCCGGCATCCCAGCTTGATGTCGACTCTCGCGTGACTCGCGCACCTGCAACACAATAGGGGAAGTCCCGTTGATGAAAACGCACGATCAACACCAAGATGTGCGCGATGAGATTGCAGAACAGGGGTCACCAACGTGGTGACCGAAGGCACCAGGTCGTCCGCATGGACCATGTGGGTCACACGCGGACATAGGCGTAGCCAGGTGGAAAGCAAGGGAGCCATGGTCCCCCAAATTTCTAGCATTCCTTGTCGTTTTTTGCTTTGAGAGGCGTTGCCCCTAACAAAATACTGTTGCTCGCTGAAAGTCAAAACATTTCCCCCCAAAATTTCGGCAGGCTGGCCACGTCACTGCGCGCGGTCCTGTTCTAAAAATAACATTATCGTGATCAGTGTCTTCTCACTGGGGAATATCTTAATTGTTAAGACCCTACTTGAATAAATAAAAAATAATTAAATTGAGCAACATTTTCAGTTCGGAAGTGTGTATCAAATTAATAGCTCTTCGCATTAATCCGTACACAAGAGTAGCCCTCAGCTTCAAGAAAGGTTGTTGACCCCTGTTGCAGGTAATCTCATATAAGTGGATGAAAATGCACCTTTTGGTCAGAACCGTACAATATACAGCAGTAAGAACAAACATACGTCTCAGCCAGAGCCCAGTTAAACTTGACGGTACTTATTACTGTGAGTGTTGGTGTATGGCGCATTTATGACTGTGGAAGATATCTCCTTTAAATTTCACTTTATCCACAAACCACGTCAACGCCTGATTTCCGATATTTACGAAACCTCAGCTGAAGAAGATGTTTTTTTCTCTTGTTCGCTTCAAATGTTTGACACAACGGAGCTGATGGAATTTTGTGTTTGATTGGCCACATTAAGTTGCAGATGGACCCTTCTTTGGCCATCCTAAGTCGCAAGACGGACCCTTCTTGGGCCACCCTAAATTGCAGATAGACCCTTCTTTGGGCCACATTAAGCTGCCCATGGACCCTTGCTTGCGTGATTGTGAGACGAAGCCACGCATTTGCTTAATTAAGTGCGTGGCTCATTTAATAAAAGATTAAAGCGACAAACCTGTAAGCATTTCGGTACACGGTGACGTCTTCATCCAAACTGCTGGTGGCGGATGGCACCTTCTGATGATCGACCTCGATGAACTCTTGCAACTCAGACAGCTTGCTGATGAACATAACTCTGCGCACGCGCACCAACACACGTCGCGTTACTCTCTAGCGCCGCACCGTGTGCAATGTGCAAACCCCTGCGAGTTGGGGGTTTCTCACCTGTCTGGCTGCTTGATCTGATCGAATGTCTGTTGATGGCGGCAGACGTAGCCTCTGATCCAGGTGTTCGGGTTGTAAATGTAAATCTTGTCCAGGTTTTTGTAAATCATCGGTGTGTAGATGACGAACCATTTGGGGAGGTACTGGGCGCGGAACCTGGCGAACATGACAAGTCGTGGGAATGTTGTCGAACTTTCAGACGTGGGGAAACACTTTCCACGGAGGGCCTCATTCTAAAAGCTGTTGTTGCCAGGGGGGACGGGGGGGGGGGCGCATATATTACATCATATTTTCTGGGGGG
>JGI24159J19872_10002962_pt1 | contig 20727 bp, 10 predicted proteins | sample Ectturendosymbi4_FD_19872 | JGI IMG/M metagenome (IMG submission 19872) | reverse complement strand
TAGAAGCATTCTACCTGCAATAGTATTATGATCATAGGTGTAGGAGCAGGCTATTTTCGGGGTTGCGAAGGATTTTTGCCCAAATTTCCCCGAAAAATACAGCCAAGAAAATGTCCTCCAAAAAAAACAAAAAAACGACTGCATTTGTTTCCATATTGGGCGCTTTTGTTCAAGTCAAAGCACTTCAAGCACCATTTTTGCCCAAATTTACCCCAAACGTGCCCTAATATAACTAAATAAAAACTTGACCTCCAAACTAAAATTTAAAAAAATCTACAATTTGATTTCGGGTGCCATTTTTGCAAAAGCAAAGCACACACCGCGATTTTGCGAAGGTATTTTCACACATTTTGCCCAAATTTTCACAGATTTTGTCCGGATTTTAAGTGATTTTGACCGGATTTTCATCAAATCAAAAGTTTTGGGAGTGCGCTTGCACTCCCTGCACCCCCGCCTCCTACACCAGTGATTTTGATACTTTCATTTCTATTCTTAACATGGACAAGAACGCAAGTATTGTGAAGAGTATCTGAAATTTAGTTTCACCTCCATAATTGGCAAAAGCACAAGAGAAGCCATAGTTTTGTGCAACGTTGTTCTCATTGCTGAGTTTGTAAAATTTATTCTAGTTTTAAACCAATTGTTGTCTGAGATATTTATTGTTGTGTATTTGCAGTCAACACAGAAGAAACGTATTGCAGTGTTGTAAAGACTCAATGCTTTGTCTATTCTTCTTGCGTGTAAGCGGCGGTTCAAGCAAAATCCACAAGGTCCTCAAGACTGTGTTGTTGATTTAAAGGGACCGCAGGTCTTCCAGGCGGTTCGGAGTATGGCACAGTCGAAGATTATATCATTGGCCGACTACTCCTCAGCGCCACAGATGCATTTGGGTGTAGCCTATCTAGCACGCAGGCCCGTAGTCAGCTTGGGACACTATGGGGCGAAGAGTTTTCTAAGAGGGGCCCAAATTTTTCAAACAATGTCCAGTAGTTTTAAACTATGTCCAACACATTTTTCAGGGCAGGTTTCGTCCCCCCCAGTTACGGGCCTGCTAGCATGCCCCAGCGGTACAGGCATGTATCAAAACGACCGACACCAGTTCTCAGACTATTTGGTGTTACCCGGAGACTTCGGGGAAGCTGTTGAGCCAGGCGGGAGACAAATGGCAGGGGTATGAAACCTAAGATGATACGGCATTTCATGCCAAAAAGGTTTGGAATTCTTTCGACGCCATGGAGGATGTCTGAAATGTCAGAAACATCTTGCCGGAAGTTTTCACCAAGAACACAGGCTTCATATGAAGTCGCACTTGAAATTGTCAAGCAGAAAAAAACTCACACGATTGGAGAAACGCTTGTGAAACCCTGTTTGTTAAAAACAGTAGAACTACTTCTTGGAGAAGCTAGTGAGGTAAAAATGAGGTGAATATCTCTTTCCAGCGATGCTCTTCAGAGGCGTTTTTCAGGTATGCCAGAAGATGTGAAAGACCAGGTGATAAATGCAATGATATCAAGTAGATGAGTTAACAGATGTTACTAGCTTGTTTTCGTGAGATATATTCATTCATGAAACATTAGAACAGAATTCCTGTTTTGTGAGGAACTGCAAACTACAACAAGTGCAGCTGTTCTGGAAAAACAAACCTTTTTTCATTCTGCAGAGTTGCAGTGGGAATATGTTTGCGGGGTTTGGATTGATGGAACTCCTGCAATGATGGGATCACGTTCAGGCTTTCAAAAAAGTTCAAGGACTTGCTCCTGCAGCAAAAGGTAGGCTACACACGGTGTCATTAAGAGATGTGCGCTTGCTGGCAGAACTTTACCTACTCTCCGAAAAATGTGCTGTATTCCACAATAAAATAGATCAATTTCATGAAATCTGGAAGCCTCAACACTTGCCCGTTTAAGAACTCTGCAAAGACAAGTTTTCGACACACGAAGTTCTTCTATTTCACACCTTTCTACGCTGGCTGTTCAAAGGAAACGTTCGAAACCGCGTTTTTGAGATGGAGGAAATAAAGCTATTCTCAGAACTGAAGAGATGCGCGCTTGCCAGCAGAACTTTACCCACTCTGAAAAATGTGCTGGATTCCACGATATAAACGATAAATTACATGAAATCTGGAAGCCTTAACACCTGCCTGTTTAAGAACTCTGCAAAAACATGAATTCGGCACATTATGTTCTATTCCACACGTCTGTACGCTGGCTGTTGAAAGGAAACGTTCTAAACCGCGTTTTTGTGGACGAAATGAAGTTATTCTCAGAACTGAAAGCAAAAAAGTTCTGATCTTACATTAGTGACAAGATATGGTTGAAAAGCCTTGCTTATTTGGAAGAAATTTAAAAATTGAGTTAAGTTAAATCTAAAGCTACAAGGAAAGGGTACAAACCAGAACCGTCGCCAGAAAGTCGTCAATTGGGGGGCTTGACATTCAAATTCGACAAATTCCACTAGTTGATAGTTTCGTATTTCAATTGGGGTGGGCTTGGAGCTCTGTTTTGGGGGCTAAGCCCACCAAAGCCCCCCCTTGGCGACGGGACTGGTACAATCATCATCCAGCTTCGCAACGAATCTGCATTTTATTCGAAGTTGCAAGACTGGCGTCGTAAAGTAAGTAATGCAAGGAAACGTTGCAGTGTTGAGTAAGTTTCAAATGTTGTTTATAAAACTGGAGAACGTGATGAGAGTTTGAAGACATAACAGACCACCTTCATTCCTTTGAAATTGAATTCCAGCGAAATTTCCTTGAGCTCAAGGATGAAGAAGCTGCACTTATGCGAAATCCTTTCTCTACGTCTCTGGTTATAGCCAATATTCTTGAAGAATTATAGGGCCAATTTTGTGATATTCGGAATGATTCATCAGCACCTGGTACTTTTCTTGAAATATCACTTTCTTCGGTTCTGGTGTGCTGTGCGTGAATCATTACCACAACTATCTGCAGGGGCGTAACGAAGTTAGATGGCGCCCCCATTTTCGAACCCGAGCCCTTTCGGAAGCAAATGTTCTGCATCGAAGAAAATACTTGTGAAATTGTTTGGACTTTTCGGCGCTCCCCGCAGTGATTTCGCGCCCGGGGAATTGTGCCCCCCTTGTCCTTCCCTCGTTATGCCCCTGACTGTCTAAACCACAGCTTTTCGAATACTCCTTCCGTTTGCCACAACACACCTCTGCGACCGTCGCCACGGGGCGCTTTGGTGGGCTTAGCCCCCCGAAACAAAGCTCCAAGCCCCTCCAAATTAAAAAATATTTTCACCTAGTACAGATGCCCGTTCTTTAAATTTCTCCATCCGAAAAAGCTCTTATAAAAAATAGTCATGTAACATTTGAAAGTAAAAAATTCCTCAGTGACTAGGATTCAAACTTAGACATTATTTAAAAAAAGGTAAAATTGTCTTAAAGAGAAAACAAAAGTAATAAACTAATAACGTAGACGCTATCGGCGAGCTGGAGTCTTTCCCTTCGACTCATAAAACGGTTGAGCAGGGCTAGCGGACTTGCCAACTGCTATATTGCATCGGCTGGGCGGGACGAATCCCATGGTGGTGCTTGGAGTTCGCCCTGCAAATCGGGTTGATGGAGGGGTCCTCGTTTGCTCAAACTAAAGATTTACCAAAATGAAAACTAAAATCAATAAGGAGCCATATAAAATGACTATTAAAGGTAGGTTTGCAACATATTAAGTGTAGTTCTGGGGTTACATATAAAAACCCTTCGAAGGTAATTCATCTTTCCTAGAAAACGTTTTGATACGCTGATCCTAAGATGTTAAAGTTAAATCAGCTCTCAAAGTCTTTATCAAAAGTGTATTAGCACAAGCAACGCAAATGCGCAACAGTATGTGTGGCAAAGAACCTTGCAGGGTTGGCAAGGCTAGACGAGCAGCGATGAAATGCAGCCTAATGAGGTGATGTGTTGCATCCTTTTAGATCGAGTTTTGAGTTACCGAGAATGCAAGGCCTTCTATTAACCCATGTATTAACATGGCCCTTATTCTCCAGCAACAGCAGAAACACGGTGAACAACATAATTAGCAAACAGGGACCACGTGAAACAATTGCTGACGTTGGTAAGTCAAAGTTCAGTTCTAACGCTTTATGCAACCGCAATATGCGGTTTCAGAGCAGCGTTTGGTATCAGGCGTCGCGTACAGGAAACATTTTTTTCTTGCGTTATAGGCCACAGGAAGCATTTTTGGGAGTAAAATATCGTCTTTAAACAACCTCTTGAAGCACGTTAGCAGTGCAAAAGTGCAGTGCAGGAAAAATGATTGAATATTAGATGTGCCACGTTATAGATTCCTGCTAATATCTAATTGGATGGCCAGTCTTTTCGAAGCTGAAAAATTATACTTAAAAAGAAACGCTTGAGTATTTCTAAAGCAAAATGTCAAAGTTGTCGGCCAGCAAAAAAATGAGCGTCTTTCTCCAAGCCATTTCGCAACCGGGAAACGCCTGTGGCAGAAAGCAAACATGTTGAGGCTTAATTTCACCGTATTTTACACAAACCTATGCAGAAAATAGGGTATAAATTACAATTGCTTTTGCTCTGGATGAGCACAATACTTAGATCCAAAAGTGCTTCGAAAACAAAAAGATGCATACAGTTTTGTTCGTAACGTTAACACTTTTGAGGTTTGATGGAAATCGACTGAAACGATGTTTTTAAAGGCTCGGCAAAACATAACACTGGCCAAACAAAAGCATGCACAGCGTGTAGAAAATCAACACAACGATGCAGCGATGCTTCCCACAAAAGCTTAGCATTGTTTCTTTGACAAAAGGGCAAGCAGCTTCAGCAGTACCTTGTTTGCATCGGAATTCTTCAACCTGGTTTCAGTTTTCGACCGTGTGGAAAAACTCACCATCAGTATTCACGCCTTCTCAATCACTCCCTTGCACTATTTCCACTTGTTGCCATTGCTTCTAACCAAACATCTCTTGCGAAGCGTACACCATGTACAGAAAGCCGTCTTCGTCCACGTTGTCGTGGTATATCTCAGCCATAGTCAGAGACATGTTGGGCATGTTCTTCTTGTTAACAGTAAAGTATACAGCTTGAGAAGATCCAACGCACATGCGGTTCCTGAAAAGGATTTCCAATCATTAAAATGATAAAAAATTTGGATCTTTTTCTTGCAGAACCTGTGTCGGATACTCAGGTTTTCATTCGTCGTCTTCTTCTTCTTCTTTGGGAGATGACAACGTTTCTGTGTGAAGCGGTTCGTCATCCCTACAACCGAATCTATGTATGCAATCATGGTTGGGATGGTCTAATCGAGGTTAAGGCTTTGAACTCATTGATTTGAAGCTGGATCAACAGCTTTTTAAAGCTCTTGGTACGATAAAAGTTGAGAATCAAGAGTGAATACCCACCATGTAAACTCATCCCGATTCAGCTGTGCCCTATCAGCTAAGATGCCTTAACCCCAAAAAATAAAACGAACGAATTTGACAATGTTTTTCATTAAACTGCACCATTTCGAGAGCAGATTTTAATTTTTTCCAACATCAACAAAGTATTTTTTCTAACCGGCTTTTCTTACGTGTAGACCTTTTACTGCAAGTTATGAAAGTTTGAACAGCGACGAATAAACGAATTTCTCCGAGACACAGACTCCGGGATGACACAACAACACTTTTGATACCAATCAGAGAACACAGAAACAATTGTTTGTATTGAAAGCGTTCAGTCGCTGTTTGAAGTAGAAACTTGTACTTTTCCAAATATCATCCTAACATTGCAAGTATTTAACGTTTGAGCAGAGATGCCTCAAGTCGTAGTGTGTTTGGTTTCGGTATGGATTAGAATTAGATTTTCCCAGTAGCCTCGGGTTCGAAACCCTTGATGTGGCAATTGCAATGGAGGGACTTTAGAAAAGTTTCGTAGTTTCGCGATCAGAATGTTACAGAAGCTGTAATAAACAACTGTTAAGTGTTTGGTCTTTTTGAATTAGATTTGATGCTCACTCAGTAGGCGAAACATTACATTGGTAAGATCATGGTGTCTGACTCTTGGCTGAGGGTTTGGTCTATCTGATAAACCCTGGTTTTTCCCGAATCATTGTTTGCGTATCAAAAGATGAATCAAAAGTAAGGCTAGTTAATCAACTTGTCTACGATGACACAAGCTTTGGACAATTTAATCAGCATGTTAATACAATCTATACTTGAGCTTAGGTCAGCTTATCACAAAACCAATCTGGTAAGCGCTGGAGAGTCTCCACAGTTCCTTACTTCCACGTATTTGAGTATTGTGTTGTCTGCTTCCATAAACATTTATGGACTTCCATAAACGTCCTAGACATTCAGGACTTTGACAACAGTCATTGCTGTTTAAACGTACAGAACGCCTCCAGAGCAAGACGTTAACTCCGCACAGGATAACTTTACAGTTGGTCGTTTCAGAGTAGTCGCTAGAATTCTTTAATTTGCAACGAGGTATCATACGGCATGAATGTACGTAGGTGACGAGTGCGGGATCCGCGCAGAGTTTGCAACAACCAATGCAGTAATTGTTTGCGCTACCGCAAAGTGATACAGTAATATAATGTATTTGGAATTAACACCGGGGAATTTTTAATAGAATAGGGAAATTAGTGGCAACTTTTAGAGATCAACATCAAGGTAATCTGCCTTACGGCAGGTCTCTCATGACATCCCTCCGCCATTCTTCTCTATCCTCAGCTCTTCTTTTCATTTGTGCATAAGTGCCACTTTTAGAGGTAAACCTGTCTCAATTTTAGGTGATTGAAATGTGAAAATGTCTCGATTATTTATTTTGGGGAAGACAAATTACAAACATACTAGCAAACGAATGGCAACTCTGTTGTTTGTTCCATTTGCACTTGAAATCAACAATTATCAAATTTATCGCACTGCGCTCATAATTGCATGAACTCACACGAATCACAAAATAAATTCCAACTTGCAGAAGAGCCGTTGTTTTTTAACAGCTGACCAACTATTTTTCCGATATTACGAACTCTTAAGGCAGGGGTGCACAACTTTTACGCTATTGCCGGCCGCATTACGTTTATTTTAATGAATTACGGCTGCCAGTAAGTTAAAAGATATTTTCGCTTACTTTTGCATTGCTTCTGTTCTGCTTTCACACACTGAGCCAACCCTTCCTCCACACGTCTGTTTGGCCGGTCTTTCTACTTAGTATCTTCATGCAGTAGAGTAGACAGTTTTTATTAATGCACGGACCCCCATGATTTATTTCACATTTAGTATAAACGGCCACATAATTTTTTATCGAAGGGCCGCCGTACGTTGTGCACCCCTGTCTTAAGATTTACCGTTGTTTGAAGAAAAGAGCGATAAATCACACTTTACCTACAACAGCTTTTGCAGTGAAGCAAGAGTTGTAAGTCGGGCCGGGCTTTTCGAGTCAGGCAGGGTTAGGCCAAAATGTTTTGGGCCGATTTCGGGCCTGCGTACAAAACTTCATAACATTCAGAGCAACGATTTTTTTCTTTCCTGACGTCATTTGTTGTACTCACTGCGGTTGCCTCTGTGATTAAAATGAGTGATTTTTCTTCCGCTAGTTACACTTGCAAACACAGCTGCGTTCTTTTGTTCTCTGCTGGATTTAGTCTCCTGCTGTTTTTGAGAAGGCGACAGCGGTGAGGAAATCAGCACGCGATGGTGCAGCTTCGAAAAGATCACCTACTCACGCAATTCTCGGCTTATTTTAAAAGATATCCTACAAACTGGCTTTTCATGCCGACAGCGCTACCCTAAATAGTTTGTTACGCCTACAGCGCCATCGTGGATATTTGTTTTCGTGATGTGTTTCTTTTTTCTTGAGAAACACTACATTCCGCAGTACTACCGTTGACTAACACGCTAAGTTTGTGCTTGTTTAAGCCAATGTTTTGGTCAAGGTGGTTGCTGTTTTGGGTGTGACAAAACCGTGTACTTGCAGCTATACCCGTACACTACTACGTTTTTTGATAACCCGCAGTTGCGCATATCCTGCTTACTCGGTAAATTTGGCTTTCGGGTCTAAATCGGGCTTCAAAATGAGGTCCGTTTACAACTCTGCTGTGAAGGTTAATAATTTTTCCTTTAAGGTAGTCTGAGAAAGCATGAGCTTACATTTGGGTTGATAGACTTCGTTAATCTTAAATCGTTTCTCAGATGCTTGAAACAAACGTATTGGTCCATTTGAAGTGAATGGTTTCACCTGGAATAATTAATGTAAATTTCAATGCTGTATCTTCCCGTTTTGGCAATGTCGTGCACTGCATATGGAAAAAGGTGCAGCTTATGAAAACACGAACTACTGATGAAACATTTTTGTTGTTATTTTCTAGGCTGCAAATTGAGGAATCGTAACGCAATGTGACAAACGTTTCGTGCAATGTGAATTCTCCCAGTTCGTTATTACAGGTAAATGAGTTCATACAGCAGGAAAATGTTAATTCGACAAACACCTGGCATTCAACACGTTATCAAACAGATCATTTGACCAGAACGTTGTATCAAACGCTAGAGATAATGACACCCAGTGTGCTGCACTCTTTACTAGTTTTTTTTAAGTTGGTAAAACATCTGATTCCTTAAAACAGTGGTTGTCAACCTGGAGGCCGTTTGGAGATTTTCTTAGCTTCTGAGAAAAATTCAATATTACTTCTAGATTTTATACTTCGTAAATATAACCACGTTTTGTCGTAGCTAAAATAATAGGAACACCTGGCAATACTTTTCCTTTCAAACTTGTTTTAGGTGTGATAATTTACGAATTGAGTGTGACCATGACAGTACTGTTGCGTTTGGCAACGCACGAATACGTTTGTGACGTGAGAATGTGCTGTGGTTGTAAATTAGATATCTGAATGCGTTAGCTATTCTAATTTTCAGTAAGTTGTGCTGTGGAGTGATTTGTTTACGGCACGGGTCTCTTTCACTGACATTGCCATGTGCATGAATTTAATAAATGAGTCTTCATTCAACAATGATATCATACGTTACTGTGATTTTCTATTGTGAAAACACAACTGCATTTCATATGCCTTACTGGAAATTTTGCGGAAGGGAGTCGTTTGGTTAAATTGGGTTGCAAAATGGGTCGCTGTGCATGAAAAAGGTTGAAAACCACTGCCTAAAAGAACATTTACGTCAACAACTGCAAATGAGGTCCAAGATATTCAGGACTTTGACAACAGTCGGATATTTACGGAAAAATTTAGGGCATTACCAGCATGGTTGCAAATTTCCATCTTTTCAATCGTTCAATTTAAGTGTGTTATAAGGAGGCACACAAGACAATGACCTCCATTAGAATTTATACAGGTTTTGAATTGGGCAAAACTACGTATCTAGTAAAGATTTCCGCAACTCGGTGAAGGTACACCACTCTCTTCAAATGATCTTGCCCAACCTTTGCCGGTAGCTTTTTACCAACCAGAAATGTTACATCTTTAGTAATACTGTGATGCAGTATAATCACTACCAACAAAAAAGTAATTTTAACAAATCCGAAACAAATAGTGTTGTTACACAATTCAGAAAGCATTGGTGCGGGATGAACGTCCGTGGCTTCGCTGAAGATTACATGTGCAAAGTGGTAGACGATGAACGCAACCACGCAGCAGTTGCAAAAAGTTAAATGACAAATGCAACCGAAAACATGTGGTAAAAACGGTGCGTTTCTCAACTACAGTATACGAATTTTGATAGAAATCAAACATATTTTAAAGACAGAAGTTTGTGTACATAACCATTTCAGTCAGGGAACTGAATAACACGATTTTTGCAAGGTTAGGAAAATTTAACTGAAGTATAAAGTTTCATGATTTGATGCTACAAAAACATATCCCAATGCTGTCTTATTGCATCCAAACTAACGAATTGCTGTCTCTACCCAAGTACAGATGGTTTGTTATTTAAAACAATATTTTGAACAGTTTGTACCCACAAGCAAAAAAATCAAGAACATCCCGTGCCAATTTTTTACTAGCACTGCAATAGAGACCCGATAACCCAGCAGTCGAAACTAGGAACTTATTTGAAAAGTATGTTTCCTGTTGCGAGGACGTGCAACGCCAACCCCAGCACGAAACATTACATCAGCGCATCTTCAACCTGATGGCCTTTCCTGATGACGAGGTTCGGTTCGCCAACAGCGCCACCCTATCACGTGTTAACAGTCGAGTGTGAATAAACAATGCTGGCAAATGATTTACTTTCATAAGATTTCGTTAATTTCAATCATAAGATTTTCCAAAATTTTAGGTGGCACAATTTGCACTGCCCAGAAAAGGAAGCCACTGAAACGCTGCGCAATGTTCAGCGCGTCATTGCTAAGCAGGACACCGCAGGCACTCTTGTTGCCTATTGCTGAGTTCACTTCTTTGATTCGTAAAACTAAGTAGGTCAACCAAATGTTTACATAGAGCACTTTTCTATTAAGGTGCAGAATCACGGATCAATTCACCTTAACACAGAATTGAGATTTTTCAAATGTTTTCGTCACAGATTTTTCGCGTTTTAGACTATCTTGTGCTGCACCGATTGGTAAAAGTCACATGCTTGTCACGTCACACTGACACCTTTATGACTCGTGACCAGCACTTTAAATGTCACCAGCAGTCAAAGGATTCTACCACGAAGAAGCAAGTTCGCTGTTTACGCCTTGACGAAGAATAATAATCACTTGTTTCGCAACTGAACTTAGGACAGGTTTTTGGTTCAGCAATTTGAACAATTGAAAGGTGATGAGTTTTATCTTGCAAATAAGTAATTTACCTCAATTTCATTTGGTTTGGTCGCTCAAGCCCAAGCAAGGAACGATCGTTTTTTTCCGCGTAATTATAAATTATAACACCTTCACTTTACAAATCGACAAAGTTTACCGCCATTTTTTGTGGAAATTGTTTGTCCAGTGTTCTTTTATATTTAGACAAAACATTTGAGCGGATGTTGTTAGCAGCTTAGAAATGTTAGAAAACACGCTTTTGCCCAATCTACACGGAACAAAGAATTTACAAACTCTACGAAACTTTATCACAAAAATGTGCAACTTCTCACAGGATCAAGCAGTGGCCAGGACTCATTTCACAAAACTTCTGTAACAAACTGGAGAAATTTTAATAAACGACGTTTTGGGACAAGTTCATGTTTGCAAGCGTTAGACCATATTTAACAAACCTTCCATGAATTGTTATAAGTGATTGTTTTATGTGGATGCCAATGTCGTACGTGACCACAGTTGAACACGAAAATGCCTTTGCTAAACAATGAACAACATAAGCGCAAGGAGCCAGTTTGCACGGGACATTCATCGACATGAGACCAGCAAAAATGCACGTTTCTAGTCAAACCTAATGAGGGCAGTTCGGATTTCTGATGCTCACCAGGCAGTGCTTTGTTGTTTCCACCCTAAATGGCAACCGTGACTTCATTGGTTGATGATGCAGAGCAACTTCCTTTAAAAACGGCTGCTTACGAAACCAAGAAAACTCTAAACCTAGAGCCAAATCAGATCATTAAATTTGCTTTCTAGGCCTCTAATATTAATCATCAGATAATATTAGTCATCATTCTGCTGGTACTTTAGTCTTTCAACTTTTCACCCGTAAGCTTTGCTTGCAAATTTCAGGACCGAGGATGCGTAGTTTTACGTGAAATCGATTTCCTATTAAAAATTTGCTGATCGAATCCTTGCTTACCCCATCGTTGAGGGTACACACTTGATCACGAGTAAATATAATTGCGAAACGGTTGACATCAATTTTCACACTAAATTCAGGCTAGTCTGCGGAATATTAGTTTTGCTGCATACACTAGCGTACGGAGGGGGGAGGCCACTGTGCCATGGCCACCCCCTCAGACCCTAAAAATAAAAAATGTAAGAACAGTATTGTCTAAAACTTGCTTCCAGAATGCACAAAAAAGCGTATTTTTAGGTGTAATTTTGCAAAATATTCCTGGGGCATGCCCCCGGACCCCCCCAGAATGGTCGTGCCTTCGGCACTTCCCCTAAAGTTGCTTTGTGACGTCACACGATTGTGACGAAAACTTGACCCCCCCTCGAAAATTTTCTGCGTACGCCACTGGCTGCAAACATCATTTACTCTGAGTTTCACCATACCTGATTATTGTGGCGAACTGGCTCATTGTCATTTCCTGAGGAACGAGGAACTTTGTCTTGTCGAGGGCGGGAAGGTACTTTTCTTTGCGATACCTTTCCACTATAATCTGCAACGTGCAAGTCATCATAAAAACGAGCTCGCATGGCGTTTAAACGTTCAAACACCTACGTTGGGTGAAGTGTGGCTGGAGAACTTCATCCGTAAACGGAGATTATGATCTGCACCGTGAAGGCAACAAACTTTCACTTCGAGAGTATAGTTGCTTTTCAGATATATATACTATTGTACAATAATTTCATTACTTCGACCAAAAAGTAGCTCCAAACAGAAACCGGTCAACCTTAATTCCAAACTAAAAATCTTTGCTGAATGTCACAAAACTGTGACGCAACCATTTGCGAAGCAACCATAATGCTGCATTGCTTAAGGAACTAGCAAGAAGATTGCGCTTCATTCGGCATATTTTGAAACGATACTTGCGGCCTGTCCAGTCTCATGATTGGCGTTAATTGGTTTGTGCATGGCAAAAATTCACGAACGGTGCTGCTTCCGACTTACCACCAAGCAAAAGTATTCGCTACAAGAGTAGACGTTAGGTCCAGGCGCAGAGCAAATGGCGATGGGCGTCGTAGACCATTGGTGACACTTCCATGAGAGTACTAAAGCGAGTATAACGAAACTGAACCTCAGCTCTCCTAAATCGACTGATTGAGAACCAAATGCGTTTGAATTTGGCGCCTGGTTTCAAGACATGAAACAAACCCAATTCGAGACATTCCGAAGCTGTACCGTTTCAGCAAGGAGCAGTGCTCATATTCCAATAACCCTTTAACTCAGACTTACAAGCACTCGGTTTATGAAGGCAACGCCACGCCAGCAGTTTCTCAGGTTTATAGGATATATTTTCTGTGCACAGGTCTGCACTGTAGCAATGCTGTGGCCCAGCAACCCAGACACAAGCTGACAAAACAAAATGACTTCAAAGCGAGACAGCCGCAATGTGAAACACACCGATAAACACAATGTTTAGAGAGTTTGATTCGCACTTGCTGATTGATGCAGCTTTGTTTCTCGAAGTTGCACGACTGCCTCAAAGGCTTACCGGAATTTTTGTTGGAAACTTCTCTCGAATTCCATTAACTTCCATCTTCCGAGTAGCTGAAAAATATTTTAGTTACCAGCAGCAACATTATCTGGAGGGTTGTAATTTGACAGTATTACAGCAAATCAACTTGAATAATACAAAGGCAATCTTTCTGAATTGTTGTAATTGTTTTTCGAATTTCGCTGAAACGGCGCTGGAAAGGACGTACTCAGTAAGATTTGATTTCGATTAAGCATGTTTTTGGTGCAACTTGTTTCATCAGGTCGAACTTGTTCTCTTACTTTTCAAATAAATGGTTTGGCAAATCCTTGGATTGTCATAAAAACTCCAGTTTTTCATGGACTTAGTACAAAAGCACAGCATTATTGTCATACTGAAAAATGTGCGATTAGACGTTTCTTTGATGTAAGTGTAGCAACAATATGTTTATCAATCGCGACATTTTCAATCGTCATAAACGCACAATATGCTTTCCAATGAAGGTCGCTGATATTTCAGGAGTAGACTCTAGTAAAGTCACTTTACTAGACAGTGGCTAGCAGCCACAGAAATTCCGTCAAGGTGTACAACGATCCGCACACGCCGAGTGGCATTAGTAACATCTAACAGCATGCTGATGATTGTTCATAAAATATAGTTGCATAATGTTCCAACAACGAGATTTTGCTTCTTCGAATAAAGTTACTAACCGACGGGTTTCAGCTTCATATCCCAAACCTGGCACTACCAGAAATGCTTCAAGTTAACAGCAAATTTCATAACCGTAGGTTATAGCCAATAGCAAATATCCAGAAAGTCACTGCAATACACTAAGATATGTAGGTTCATATTTAGGCCTCAGGTCTTTTACACTTTTGACTGGAAAATGTAGACGCTATCCACGTTTAGTCGCTTTATTGAGAACATACAATACTTAGTTGGACTAACAAATCGTGGACCAGTTTGGTGCAGTTTTTTAAGATCCGCAAATTTTTAATTGCTAAAAGTATTGTCCCAACCTCTTTCATTCGTTCCAACATCCAACAACATTAACCGGCTGCTTCAAGGATGAGATCGACATTTTTTTATTTTCTTTGGCACAAATGTTTGTGCTTGGTGCAAAATTTCGTCAAACTTCCGTTATCGTTATTAGAAGTTCACTCACGAAACTCTCGTTTGTCGTTTGGTTTCACAAAACCTCAATGCGAACAGAGTACGTGTTTGAAGCAACAGCCGTGGTGATATGTTCAAGGTTGTAGTACAAACACTACGAACCAGAAGTATGAAGCACATGCTGCAATCGATTTCGCAACTTACCTAACGACTTGGACTCTTTAAATGATTTTGGGGAATGGGTGGTTTCCGAAAGAGCCATTGTTCCGATCTATCTAGTAAAGCTCCGGAGGGCAACAACGGTAAAAACAAGAGAAACCAGTCCTCAGAAGTAAAATGACCTGATGTGACTAATTCTGTAACAAAGTTGTTTTGGTTAAACTGCGTCGTGACCAGGAAGTGTGGTACTGTCAAGTAGACACATGTGCAAACGCTGTCCGGCTTTTGTAGGTCATCAGTCCAGCCGAGCCAACTTCTTCCAATTTGTTTATACTGGAAAAGAGGAAACAGGTAGGTCTGCACAGCTTGTTCAATAATTTTGTGGTAGTTAACACAACGCAACAGGTTCTTTGATCATCTCCAAACACATTCACTACGTTGAAAAATCACTCCACAAACATTACCTATCGAGATACAGTGACCCACACAAGTGCTGCCAGCTTTGATGTCAACACCAGACTTGGACAACTGAATAATTCTAGTTTACTAATTCGACCAATTAGAGTGAATTGACGGTAATTCCAATTTTAATCTAATTTACTGAAAGCTTCGGTGCTCTAATTTAATTCTAATCAAATTTCCGATTTTGCAGAAAATGCTAATTTGTCCAACGGTATTTTTAAAGATGAAACGATAATGCACCGTCATGCAAGTGCAACAAATGATCACAAGTGATATGCCGCCATTCCATCATTCTAAAAACAACAGTGAAAACTTTCTCAGTTGCAGTACAAACTGAAACTATGTGACCTTATCTGTGATTACTATTATTACGTCAGACTGCCTATCCCCTCACACGCAGAAGTCAAAATAGTCACCAGTTACTTGCGACAGTCAGTCAGCTGTGATGTTTTAGGGCGGAGGTCTCCAAACCACGGCTCGCCGGCCAAATCCGGCCGGCGAAGACGTTTTGTCAATAATGAAAAAAATTACGAAAACGTGTTGATTTGGTAAAATGTAACATATCCCGAAACAATCACATTACGTAAGATGTCCAGCCCTTATAAAAGCTTATGTGGCCCTCACAAAAATCTTTGGAGATACCCTGTTTTAGGGTACTGGAAAAGCGAACAGCGAACATCGTGTCCCTTATCTGTGAAGGCTGTTGCTTGAGAATTCTTCGGTATGACAACGACATCGGCTCCGTCGGAACGAGTCTTTGGCCACGCAGGCGAATTGTACTGCAAGAAACGCGCCAATCTTGGCAGACGAATCTTTGCTACTCACATGCTTATGAGAATGGATCCACATTAGGGCATGAATTGAACTTTTAAAGTCGCTTTGGTTTGTATGTAATTCTAATTTTAGTTTAATTTATGTTTTTCGAAATCCCGTTAATTTTAGTTCTAATCTAATTTGTGAAAGCTGGGTTTGCTCTAATTTTAATTCTAATCTAGTTTAGAAACGCTAAAAAAATTCTAGTTTTCCAAGTCTGGTCAACACCACCCTTGAGAAGAATGCGTTATATAAATCACATCAATATAAACACATATAAATCACATCAATATAAACACAGAGTGTGAGTTTGGCGATGTCGTTCTACATTTCACTGTTTCCTAAATCCTAAATTGAACTGTCAGCCAGGACCAACAGGAGGGCGAGAAAATTTTAAAATCAGAATGGCTTTTCTTAATAATGCATTTAAATTCTAAAAATAATCAAAACTAACAAAAATCATACACATACCTATATCAAATAAACGTTTAGGTATTTTCCCTATCTACTGTTTTTGGGATAAGTTGGAACTCAAGTTTCTGCGAGATAATCAGGCTATGACATTTGTTACGTAACTTACTGGATAGCTTGTAAACTGCAAGCTTGTAAACTGCCTTCTACTGCATGATCTCTTCCTGATCAACACGCATGACGTTAACCTTTCGATATATGACACCATCCTTGCAGGATTCGACCAACTCAATTTGCAGTACTTTGGCAAATTACATGTGGTAGTGCTTCAGGGGGGAAGTCTAGAATCTTCACGTACTTCCGTTGAGTGTTTCGACTGATGAGACAGCGGTTCACGTAGAACCGCTAAGATCCTGTTAGCTGCAAATCATGTTACCCGTTGCACCATCGATGGTTAATCAGCTGCTATGGTGAAAACTATCTTGTGAACATCAAAAAGAAGCTTCTGACTAGAAATGTTCACTATCCAAAAAGGGAAAATTCAAAGGTTGCATTACCGTTTAACACTGGGTTCAGGGTCAGAACAGCACTTATTGAATACATCTTCGACGATTAAGATTAGTCATTAAGTTAAGTTATTTATGTCAAATAAGTGTGACGTTGTAACACACTGCAGCATAACTGGTAAAGACGAGTCTGTGAGGCTATTCGAGTTGGCATACTTTCCTAACTGACGCCTGAATAATTTTGGCAATTTTTGAACAGAAATAATGGCCAAACAGCAATCGACGGACAGCCAGTCAGTCTGCTACCTTATGCCCATTAAACGACGGGTATACGCGCATTTTCACATTCTACCACCTTTTTTAATCTGGCTACAACTGACTCAAGTTCATGACAAGAATGCTCGTGCAAACGAATAGGCTGGCTGGTGCTGCAATGCTACATTAAGAACGTGTTTCTTGCAGTGTAGTCACCAGATCAAACATCCTGAGTAAGCGAATTCACAGCACCGTGCACTGCAAGCTGTGGCAGCGCTATCAAGCCAGTGAAGCTGCTTGCAGGCTGAAAGGCACGGTTCTGCTTTTTCACGAAGGCACGGTGTAATCGATTGTTTTTGCGGTGCGTGGTCTACGTCTGCCGCTGGTGATTAACAAAAAAGCTCTCCGCTTTGAAGCCTCCAGCAGGCGACCTCGTTTCTCTTTTTGGTACTGCCTACTTCATGTGCTGACATACAAAAGCGCTGCACCTTCATTTGCAACTCAGCTTTGCTGACTAGGTACCGAATGAAACAAGGAATCTATAAACTTTTGCACATAACACTGCTGGTCAAGAACAATTCTGAAAAAAAAACGCTCGAGAAAACAAACAACATCGGGGCATCTGCGGATTTTACGGCGTAAATTTTGCGATAGTGTTATGGTCCAAAGTGCGATTGTATTTTAAAGTTAGCTAAAACGTTGCTCTGTTTACTTTTGAGTGTGTTCATTTGCTCCGCAGCGCCATTAGACACTTTCTAATACGTGATGTGCTTCTTAACAAGAGAAGAATTGCGTACTTGAAATCAAACGTCCCTAAAACATCTTGCTTAAAGTGTTAAATCCGAATTATAAAAAGCATCACTTTCCTTCCTGGAAAGGTTTGCATTCAAAACCAGAATACGTTTTTGCACGTGTTATTCTATTTTACATAAGCTTCGCAAGAAAAATTAGAAAACAGACTCATTCTACATGTTTTCTACGCGTTTTATTTGTGCAATTTCGAATTTGCAAAAAAAGCTCTGAAAAGACATCAAAGCGAATAATAATTGTTTATAAAGGCAAAACAATTCCTCGTTTGACCAACCCTTAGAGACAATAAGCAGATGTTGCGCTGGCGTTGTGAGAAATATCCTGTTTTGTATCGGATAATGAAGCATAACAATCGACTACATTGTACAGTACTACAGTACTTATATGCACAGAATCTTTTCTACATTTTTAGAACCCGTTTAAATCAAATTGATTTATTATCCAATGCTTCACACTGTTTTTTGACTTCCTGTAAAACTAATCCAATAGTCCAACAATTTCTACTCAGCTGGTTAATTCGTGGAAGTCATTTGACACTGGATAGTGTCTATAGCTGGCTTGAAAAAAGTGACGTTTTTACTAAAGCTGTGTTTATAACCGCATTTTTAGGGGAAAACATTGATTTTTTAAACATTTAAAAAATACCAATTTACAAAAAGGCTTATAGTTTAAAAAGCTAAACCTTTTAAGTTGCACTTATTCTGCTTGTGTTTATGCAATTCAGATTAACGAAATAATTCATTGTTGCATTAAATTGAGAAAAAAAGCGACGTTTTAGTGGTATTCTGAGCCTACAAAGAGTTCGCATTCCGCCCAGACGCATTACTTGTTGAATGTATATCACGGCTTAGTTTCTACCTGTTTCAGCAATATAATGAATCAGCATACAAGAACCTCCCCGTGATCTTTTCTGCACGAATAACAATGAAAATCCAATATTGTTTTGATCGTGATTCTCCATTAATGTCACACTTTTTGAAACACAAACATTTATGGTTATCAGACCAACATTCCGTACAGAAAGAGAGGGTTCTGGCGAGCTCAACAAAGTAAGTGGAGCCTCCCGCCATGCGGTCCACCATCCACAGCACATTTCCTGGATTGATTTCAGCAATACCGGTGCAAGTCAAAGAAAAACTGCAGGCAAGAATACGTTGCCAAATCTGCCGTCCATAGCACCGAAACAAGACGAGATTTGCTTGCCGGATATGCGGAGTTCCTGTGTGCATGGAACACTTTCTAATCTTCTGCTCAAACTGCTGAGAGGTAAGCGTTGCATGGACTTTGGTTTTTGTTGTATATATCATTTTAGCGTTGCTATTGCGTGAAAGAAGTTTGCAAGCGTTGTGTGTCCAAGTACTGTACCCAGTGACGTTTGTGACTGTGAAACGTAAAGTCAATAGCACATTAGTCTGTTTAGACAAGCGCTGTTGTGACCTAATAAAACGTGCCTTAACTCAGAACAAGCTTAACTTTATTCACTTTGGGCAAAACAGACTTTTTGTGCAAAAACTCACAAAAATATCCGAAAAATAATTTTTCGTGTCTCAACCTAATTTACTTTTTTTGCATGCACTTCCCCCAGCTTCAAACACATCACAACGTGGATCTTGCACAAACCGTCAATAAAGGGTACATGGCGGAATTTTTGAGTTCGTGTCGTTTCGATTCGTACTACCCGCATTTTTTGGGAGGGATATGTGTTTGGTTTTAAAATCATACATTTTTTTCATAAATGTAATACTAAACAGAAAATATGTTTTGAAAACTTGCAACAGCCTTTACATAAGTTCACGTGAATGCTGCTACGAATACAATAATACCGAAAGTTGAAACAACAAATAATTAAAAGATTCAAATACCTCGCAAATTTATGACTAGTTACTTTTATGGTAACATTCCGAAAGCAACTCGCAACAAATTGTTTCAGGGAGGCATTTAAAGTTTGTCAAGTGCATCGGTTGACAGCTTTCACCGTCAACTTCTCTCCTTTCACCAGGCCTGCACAACTGAGAAAGATGGAAGGGCCAAATTTTCAACATATATTTGCCGCGGGCCACAAAAGTCTATTTCTATTCGATGTGGAGATTTCTTTGTGGTATGGAAGAAACTCCAGAACGACAATTACTTAAGCGAGGTTGAGCTTTTGCAACCATTGTTACAACTGAGAAAGCTCTCGCGGGCCGCAAGAAATGCTTTCGCGGGCCGCACGCGGCCCGCGGGCCCTATGTTGTGCAGGCCTGCCGTACACACTGTTCCTCTCTGGGGAAGCATCCGCAAATACTAATCGTTCATAATTTCCAGGCTGTAATGTTTGAAATTTCCTTTTGGGGTTCTCTTTCTATTGTTAATTAGCTTTTATCACTATCTTACTGCATGGCGAACTTTTAATTGAAACCGTACTTAGATTACGAATAAAAGATAAAACGAGAAGCGATTACTTGCAAGAAACAACTTTCACAAATACATGAAAAAAGTTCCAGAATTTAGTTCAGAGTGACAAAGTTTAGCTTTCCCACATAAGTTCCCAATTCGCCACAGTGCCAGACGCAGTCATGCTTTACAATTCCCACCCGGTTCTACCAACGATCAGCTGATTGATCAACTGACTGGTTTTATAGTTTTACCCGATGGTTCTAGAAACGGAATGCATTGACGAATGCATTCCGTTCTCATGAATGCATCTCATGAATCTCTTCTCATCTCAGTCGTGCAAAAATCTCTTGAATGCATTGACGAGTTCTTTTCCGCAAAACACGATTGCGCGACCTGTTCTCAACCTGCTTAAATCTCGTGACACCATTGCGATTCTGCAGCGGTCTATAGCTTTCGACGCATTTCCTCTTTGGCATTCACGAATGTTTTGAATATATAAAAACAGTAAATGTTTAATGTGACAAATTTAAACCGTTTTCTTCTGGTAGCTTGTCCTTGCCTGCAACGCATTTTACTTCAATTTACCATATAACCGCTTTGCACATATTACATTTTATACCCAGAGCAAAAGA
>JGI24159J19872_10002961_pt1 | contig 20732 bp, 16 predicted proteins | sample Ectturendosymbi4_FD_19872 | JGI IMG/M metagenome (IMG submission 19872) | reverse complement strand
TGTTGTCAAAAGCAATGTTGTTTGGTTAGAAGGGTATTAGAAGGGTATAACTTGCTACAAAATCAGTTAGATGTTGGTGCCTGCCATTGACCAAGTGTTTTCAACAGTTCAAAACATCAAAAACCGTGCAAAAACTTAAAGTAATGTTGAAAAAGCTAACACGAAAGTAGCAATGTGTGGCCCCCGGCCCCGGCCAATTATTTTGATTGCCCCGGCCAGGGCAGGGGCCGGGGAAAAAATCCAATCCCCGGCCGGGGCCAGGGCCCCGGTCGTTCCCTAGTACCCGGTATGGATCTGTAGGGACCCGATTCTGTGATTCTAGGGACCCGATATTCTCAAATTCTAGTGACTTGATGATAATTTTCTTTGATTCTAGGGACCCGATTAAAAAAACCCTGACCAGCAGTTGAAGTTTTTCCACTGCATCTGAGCAGAATTGATATCGTTAGTAGGTTTACAACCTTGCAAGCAATAAACATGCATGGATGTTTTTATTTTTTCAATTTTGTACATATTTGTGCATGAATTACAGCATCAAAGACTATTGTTAGCCTAGAAATTCGTGTGAAAAAATTGCATGAAAGGCAACTGCATTGGGAGTGTTGGTCAGTTTATCATCGCAAGCATCAAAATTGCAGTAAATACAGCATCATTGAAAGTGTAACTTTTGCAAGCAACAAACATTGCAGCAATGTTTTGATTTTATTTATTTAACACTCTTTGCACATAAAACACAGCATCATTGAGGCTATTGTTAGTCCGGAAATTGTCAGGAAAAAACACATGTAAAGGCAACTGCATTGAGAGTGTTTGTAGGTTTGATTTTCACAAGCATTAACATTTGCAGTAAATAAATACAGTATAATTGAGAATGTTGGTTAGTTTACAACTTTGCATGAAATAAAAATTTGCTTTGCAATGAAGGGCATTCACATTGCAAGACTGAGTTTTGAACTTATGTGGCAACCACAAAATCGATGCTTGATATTTAGCTACAACTGCAAGGTTGACTTGGGAACTTTTGCAACATTTACAAGGCCAACTTTTGCAACAACTGCCAAAATTTGCTGGTTGGGAACAGTTGGCGAGTGACTAATAAACTGCTCGGTATCCATGGTGTTAAAAGCAAAGTTGCAGTCTGTCTGATACATAGAGTTGGAATGCTTTGGGTGTTGAATTTCTTAACCAGCCATACTTCATGATATAAAAAATGAAAAGACTAATAAGAAGCATTGCTTCAAGAAAAACTTTCTGGAAAAAAGTCCTTGACATTTTTATTTATGTAATGCATTATATTTATTTAATTTTGTTTGTGTTATAGGTACTTATTCCACACAATGACAGAGAACAACTTGATTTATTTATGTGTGTCTGATAAGGAATTTGGAAGAAGGGTACCATATGCTTTCTTGGACCAGGTAACCACAAATTTTTTAAAGTTATGTAACTCTAACACATTAGTAATGCTTCGCTTGATTGTTGCTCAGGCTGTAACTTCAGTAGGTCCTGACTTCCCAATCCTAATCACTTATGGAGTTAATGTGCACTTCTGCTGAGTTTTTTTATTGCTGTGGCTTATTATAGGAATGGTGATGCCGCAAACGCAAAGTTTAGCAATATAAGTATAAAGCACAATTTGGATTGAAAGAATGTTTGATTCTGACTTCATTTAAAAAGGCTGAATATCGTGTTGCAATAAAACAACTGAAAAATATTTGTTACAGTCCATTTTTGCTGCACATGGCGTACTGCCTTTGGTTGCTTCTGATGGTGTTATATAACACTTTCTGCACCAGCCTGCCTATTTATCTTTACATGCTTGGTATCTATGGGACAGACACTAAGCTTTGTGCCAATGTAGATCTGCATCTATTTGATACTGCATGTAATCTTTTTCCTCTTGAAATTTTGCATCTTAGTGATGGGCGAATACTCTGTCATCTGTATTCATATTAAATATTGATGTTATCAAGTGTTAGGGGTATTGAGATTCATATCGATATAAATTTTTTTTTCTGATTTTTGGTACCAAACCTTACCTTTACATTAATGCCACAAACACATTTTACAGACATTTTGCATCATGTCCACTTTCACACATGTTGGTAAGCTGACAATGCATGCCAGCAACTGATGATTCCTCACTGGTTAGTGTGATGCTGATGCACAACAGTGCTTTAGTTCAGTACATGAGTGCAAACATCAGGCATTTGCTGATTGGCTGAGACAGTGTTGTGTTCATGCAAAAGCATCTGCTGTGCTTCACATCCATGTCTGTTTGTTTCTGCTTGATCACAAAATGGCTGGAATGGCATGCTACATTTGCTCATTCAACTGTTGGTAGGTGATAGCTCGATTTTACAGCAATAGTGGAAGGAACTTCAAGTTATTGCATAAGCATGATGTCGTAACACTTTGAGAGCCGGCGTATGATATATTAATACATAGATTTCGGCCTAAAAACAGCAGTTTTCGGTTGCCTTACTAACGCCATAGCTCCTCCGCCGATCGCACTAGAGAGCTGTTCAAGGGCTCAAACGGATTGGCCAGTCTTCTAGTCTGCACTCAAAAAAAATGTTTTGGTTGGGGGTTGTGGATTTTTTGTGAGTGACGTCATAAGTGAAGTAGTTTTTGGGCCATTTTGGCTCATGTTTCCTGGCCTAGGGCCCAACTGTTTGGCCAAAGTGTTTCGCTGAAGTTTTTATTGGAAACTAGGCTCGAGTCCGAGTCTTTTGAGCCTTTGATTAACTTTATAGTGTTTCTGGTTCAAAAGTTGGGATCTAAAATAAACAAATTAATTTATTATCTAATTAGGTAATTAGTCAAATATTTTTACTACTTTAGATCATAACTTTTGAACCCGAAACCCCAGCAGGTCACCCAAAGTATCAAAAGACTCAGATTGTAGCCTAGAATCCAATAAAAACTTGAGCGAAATACTACCATCCGGCGGTTTGCGCCCAGGGCCAGGTGAAGTTGGCCAAGGTGGCCTAAAAGTCCTCCACTTATGATGACGTCACTGACAAAAAACCCGCACCCCTCAAGCAAAAAATTTTTTTCGAGTGCCCAAGTCTTTTGAGCCTTATACCGGGTCTATAGCGCTTACCGGACCGGAGAAATTGTCGCGCACACGCGATCCAGCTGTTTTTATGCAAAGCGCTTGAATTAACCCAGGTGCAAAAGTGTTAAGGTCATTCTGTGCCTGCATGTGCTGATTTTGTAATGATTTTGGACATTTCTATCATTTTGGGTGACATATCACACAGTTTTCCAGTGAAGAATGGGTTTTGCCTGAGAAAAAGTGTTGGGTTATGGGCAGCTTTTGAGAGTTTACCATATTTGTGCCAGTTTCCTAAAACTTGTAATTGTAGGCTAAACATTGGTACACGAAAAGCGGAAGTGCTGAATAGCCTTTAATGAATATAAGTCACATTCAATGTGTGAACAGTTGCATCGCTGCAGTGTGCCACACTACCGCTTGATACACAAAAACGAGATACTGATGGAGTGCAAAAGGGGTGGAAGTGGCAAAGTGGCAAATCTTTGCCACAAAGAAGCAAATTCTCATGCCGAATCCTTGCTAGTGGAAATTAGGAAGTACTTTACTGGCAAATTGTAAATGCTTGCAGGAAATACAATCTGTTTTGTGTGGGCAATGCTCTTATTTATAACGAAATTTCTTACTGCATTAGAGTTGTAGATAACTTATCTAAGTAATGTATATCAAGGGTCTCAATCTCAAATTGCTCCAAGAGCCGCATTGTGATGACGCGAGGGCCACATTATGACGCTAACAAAACAATGGTGGCATCTGAACCCTAGTAGAAAAAGCTTTTACATCCAAATTCCTGCGAAAGGTATGGTGAGTTGTAGGCAAATCATTCCTAGCCATCTCTACGTTCGTTTAAAAAGCACCTACAGTTTCAATAGAAGAGCACATTTACACACTGGTGAATAAAAAACATTAATATTAATATTTAAAAATTCCTAAACAACACCGCGGGCAGCACAAAACAGTCTCACGGGTCACATACAACCCACATGTTTGAAACCCTGCTGTATATGGACTGCTTATATGAAGCTGTGCAACGATTGCCGGCATTTTGAAAACCTTAACACGGTTTCTAACAACCAATAAAATCACAGTTAGTAGACTAATTCAAGACTTCTAGACACTGCACTAAAGATTTTCTTTGGATAATAAATTTTAATAATCTCTTAACGCAAGGTTTGCATCATTGTCATTAGCAAATACTGTAGCCCAGGGGTGGGCAACCTTGGCACGTGTGCTGAACTTGGCATGTGAGCACATCTATCCGGCACGTGAGCGAGGCCTCGGAAACGAGATCCTCCGCCCTTCAAATGAAAAAGTTAATAACTTACAAGTTGTAGTGTTATCTGATGAAACTTGGTGTCCGTTTCTTCATTTTTGTTTGTTAACAATCCATGATTTAATTTAACCCTCATGTGCTTTTAATGCCATATGGCTACAAACAGAGCCGTATCAACCCCACTCTATATCCCCCAATTGGGAAGCATGCTGCCACAGGCTCCCCAAAATTCATATCCCTCACCCAGCGCCAGATTTAGATGGTAGGGGGTCTAGTGCCCAGGTGTGGTGGGAGGTCCCATGTGTGGATGCAAAATGTGTAGGTAGGAGATGATCGATGAAGTCACTAGTATTTCCACAAATGATTAATATTTATGACGTAATCTTGTGACATCGTATTTGTTAACTCAATTGTAACAAATGTTATGATGCAACATGGTTTTAGACAATGATTAGCGATTTGCGAAACTGTTGCAAAACCAGTTGCTAGAAGCATCGCATCTTCTTTTTTTAATATTTGCTTGAAAAAAGCTTACGAAAATTTTTTTGAAAAACTTTCTGGTTGATCCAACGTTTTCATCATCTTTAAACGCCAGTCCTCGTCTAGCAATAAAATTTATAACAGAAACCAAACGTTGCAAGCAGAGGCAATTTCCAATAATTTTCGCATTGATTGACCTGACTGACTGGTTCTGTATTAGTTTTTTATAGGGATAATTACATCTGCGACTAAATGTAATCGCACCATCTATATGTTCCATTGAATGCTCGTGGCTCCTCAGGTGTTCAAGAGCGTGTTTCCAGTCTAAGATTCCTTTTCTAATAATGAAATGCGCGCATCGTAATCGTATCCCTGCACATCAGTCTACAAGTGAAACATTTAACACAAGTTTGTGCAGGAGAAAAACAAAGCCAGCTTCTGTCAACTACTACGCCATTGTGGTTCTGGCTACGAATAAGACTTGTGATACATTTCCATGACAAGTTTCTGTCTTTTCTGTGTGGTGGAACATCATGTTTCAAAAATGATTTTCATCACAGTATCAAAAAGAACCTGTTCATATTTCAACCAATATTCCCGAATTTTTTCAGGTATATTGACTGGCCAGAGGGCTCAGAGACCAATATCGTTGCCTCCAGTGATAGTGTCAGCCATCTCATCTATTGTGTTTTACGATGATACTTCTTGACGTTCTTGTGCTACTGCACTGCTGGTTAAACTAAGTCATTTTCAACGTTATGTTGATGTAAGTCTGTCACAACATGTTCTTTGATTTTCTGTTCTCTTACAGGTTCTGCAGAAATGTATTCGCTGGACTTCACTGCCACTGTAAAATAGTCACTTGAATGTTTCTTGACTTGGCTGCAACTTCTTCCTCTCCCATTTTTGCCTCTTTTGCTTTTTCACGTCTTTTGGAACCATTTGGATAGGCTCTGCACTTGTCAAGATGACAATCCCCCTTGTGTCCATGTTTATTTATAAGTTCAATATGGCTGCCACATTTTCATCGCAAAAAGAGAGGACAACTTACGACTGTCACTTGCTTGAGTGTATTAACTGCACTTAACAAGTCTAATAACAATTAGGCCTATTGATAAGTTGTAAGCATTGAAGTAAGACGTCCAAGGTGGACAATGTTTCAGTCAAAAGAGATACATCTGACATGAATAATACACAGTTACGACCCTTGCCTTATTTCAGTCTTCGAGTTTTCTTAGTACTGATTTAACTTGGCTTGATATGTACATCTGATTGTCTCTATTGAATCCTTGCCTTCACAGTGGCGAAACACAATACATGCTCAATAAATGATGCTTTGGACCTCTTAATATTCTGAACTTGTTCATTAAAAGTGACCAGAAATGATTGCAAATCTCTTAAACAGAGTTCGCTCAGGGAATTTTCTAAAAACCGTTTCAGAACAACAGTTGGCTTGTCGATGGACATGAAGTATGAATGTGAAGCTGCGGGTACATTGAAGCATCCTTGGCAAGCTAGGATAAAGTGATAGCCACCTGGTTACGCTGTGAGAAATAAGTTTTTGGTAGGCCTACTCAATATCCACAAAGTCACAATAGTCTTTTCACTCTCATTTGCGAACTTTGTAAATGCAACCACAGGCAATTCACTCAGCTTCAAAATCATTTAGTCATTTTCTGAAAAAGGGATATTTTTGACGAATTTCTTCATTTTTTAGCATTACTGATTGGTTAGCTATAATTGCTAGAAAGAACTACACTAAGCTATGTACAATACACTGATCATCATGTGACGGTTCATCAGCAAAGCTATCACAGTACCTATAATGGAGTCAGAAGTCCGCGTTCTAATGCTGAAGCATTGAAATATTAAAAAAATATTTACCACTGTTATGTAACGATAAACTCTTTGGTGTCCGGCTGCTTTCAGGGATTTTCGAAAAAAAACACCTAAACGCACATAGCTTTGTGCCGGAATTTATCTGGTCTGGTATGCTCTACAGATCCGGTATAAGGCTCAAAAGACTTGGCAAGTCTTCTAGACCGCACTTGAAAAAAATTTTTTTGCTTGGAGGGTGCGGATGTTTTGTCAGTGACGTCATAAGTAGAGGACTTTTAGGCCACATTGGCCAACTTTGCCTGGCCCTGGGCACCAACCGTTAGGTGGTAGTATTTCGCTGAAGTTTTTACTGGATTCTAGGTTACAATCTGAGTCTTTTGATACTTTGGATGACCTGCTGGGGTTTCGGCTGCAAAAGTTATGATCTATGTTAGTAACAATTTTTGACTAATTAGCTAATTAGATAAATAATTATTTTGTTTATTTTAGATCATAACTTTTGAACCAGAAACACTAGAAAGTCGATCAAAGGCTCGGACTCGAGCCTAGTTTCCAATGAAAACTTCAGCGAAACACTTTGGCCTAGCGGTTAGGCCCTAGGCCAGGCAATATGAGCCAAAATTTCTTCACTTATGATGTCAGTCACAAAAAATCCGCAACCCTACCCAAAACATTTTTTTTGAGTGTAGTCTACTAGACTGTCCAATCCGTTTGAGCCCTTGAACAGCTCTCTAGTGCGATCGGCAGAGGAGCTAGGGCGTTGGTAAGGCAACCGAAAACTGCTGTTTTTAGGCCGAAATCGAAGTACAAATATATCATACGCCGGCTTTCAAATTGTTACTGTGAAAGCATTCCTGCCTTTCCAGCCGAGAATCAACTCAACCAAAACATAGACTAATTAGACAAGCCCTCCCATAAACTAAGCTACGCCACCAGCTCTTATCTTGTTGCAGTTGGGTAGGGATAGCTAAACTTATGTAAATACAATATACCATAGCCAGTAGAGTAACTGACAGCTGGCAGAGGGGCGAATTTCTCCTCTGGCAAGCTAAGTGTAAAAACCGGTCTCCCACTTAACTTATATTTTGGTTTTAGCATTCTTTTGGTTTTCAGTAGGTTGTTGTTTTTGTATGTTTTTTGGATTGTTTTCCGGTGATTTAGGGTTTTAGTTTAGCCATCCACATCTGGATTCACCAACATTTCTCAAGTGTCTCCTGAGTGTTGACTGGTGGACCCCATACAGTTGCCAGTGGGCCCCTTTTATCTAAGTTTGCGACCCTGGCTCAAACCTCTAGTTACGTCAATGATTATAGCTACGTAAAGTAAGAAATGTGAAAAGGAGGATATTTTGACATTTTTGAATGTCCCTCAAAGATTATTTCATTTCTCATGAAAAAAGTGGACATGTACTCTAAAATGAGGACGTATGGTAGACCTACTTAACAATGTTACGTGACCTGTGCAAATCTGAGTAAGGCAAACGTAAGATCCACCAGTTACGAGTATAGAGACTTAAGCTAAAGCGTTCTATGTGGCTTGGCCTTGCATTCATTAGATTCAGATACTCTACTGACTTTCAGGAAAGCATTAAGTGCAATAGGTGTTTCGTCACAATATCAAATAATATACAAGTGAAATGCTGATGTCTGGAAACTGATAATTTAATAGTGTATACAAACTTTTCTCGCTGATGAAAATTACTAAGTGGCACGCACATGTCGTAAATATGGCTAAACAGATGAACATGGTAGGGGGGCCCCTGTTTAGTGGGGTGACTGAGTCCCTGTTTGGTGGGGGTCCAGGCCCCTTGGCCCCCCATAAAGCCGTAGCTGCTCTCTCCACTTAGCCACCCAAAGAAAGTTTCGCCCCCCCTAAATTCCCAAATTAAATATGAAGCACTGGAAATCACTGATTTCCAGTGAAGTTGGGGAACCGTATGAAGAAAAGTGCTTATGCATTACAGTTCATTTGGGCCCATTTGAAAACAAGGTATTTAGCCTACACGTTGCAACTGATGTTGGGGGGCCCCTTGGAAAGCAAAGTAGCCTACTTATACGTTGCAGTTGCTGATGGGACCCATTGAAAGCAAGGTACTTTACACATTACAGTTGATATTGAGGGCCACTTTAAAGGCAGAGTACTAAATGATGATGTGGTCAAAAGTACCTTGAAGGTGCTCTAAAAAGAGGGACCGAGGCAAGTGCCTCGCTTGCCTTCCCTTAAAGACACCCTTGTATATAACCCTGACAATTATCGTATATGAGAATAATAAACCAATTGAACACGTTCTGCTTCATCCGACGTGTACTTTCTCACCTGATGTGCGCATGTCAACACTGCAATATCAAGTTTTCTTTCTATTATTGAGCACATTGAAGTTACTGATGAATTTCTCACTTCAAAAAACCCAGATTGAAGGCGATTTTTCATAATTAAACCATGGCACCCAGGTTGACTAAAAATAACAGATCAAACATCTGGATGGAAAAAACCTCAGTGGGAGCCCTGGTCACATGCACAAAACACCTATTACCGTACTGTAACTTGAAGTGAACATTTGAATATTTATTGCCATGTTATTGTTACGCAATAAAGACCTAGAGTACAACAATCTCTAGCAAGTTTCGCAACCTGCCTCTGCAGGCAAAGGATCGGACGTGAGCGAACTGCACAGTTGTGCTAAGCGTTTTGGGGACCTCGCGTTCATTTATCAGGCTGTCTACATGCCTAGTTGTATACATCCAGAAGTCAGACTTCCACTTGATCACCGTATTTTGTGTAGTGATTGTTGTAAAAAAATGTACTATGTTTAGTATGTTCTCACAAATTTTGGTTGGCACATGGAAGAATTTTGTCATTGATTTAGCCAATTTCAGCACGCAAACCAAAAAAGGTTGTCTGCCCCTGCTGTAGCCGGTGGCGTAACTAGAGGTTTGAGCCAGGGTAGCATAACTTAGCTGAAGAATCCCATTGGCCAATGTAGGAAGGGCAATGACCAACTTATAGCAAAAAAGTTAAATAATGATAGTGAGTGCGGATGTCCATATTAGCTAGAAAAAACGAAAACTCCACGAAAGAAGCAACCTACTCAAAACCAAAAGAATATTAACAGCAGAATGTTAGCTAAATGGGGCCCATATTTTACCTTTTGCTTGCCAGGGAAGGGGTGGTTCACCCCCTGCTGTCCCATCACTTATACCACTCACTGTAGCCCTAATTATTGATAATTTTGTGCTGCCTACACTAAGATAAAGCCAAAGAAGTTGTGTGCCTATGCAACGCTTGCATATGCTCACATAGTTATAGAACGTGTTGGTTTTAGTGCCCTCTGACTACATGTGGCATAGCAGCAATTATCAAACTCACAGCTTTTCCCATCTCAGTTACCAGTGTTAAGCAAAATTACGGACTTATTATTGTTTGCCAGTATTTTGCTTCTCTGAATAATAGAACAATGTTTGGGGATTATTTTTTGTGTTGTGTAAATTTAAACTTTTTGGTTAAAACTTTGAGAGCCGGGGTACGATATGTTCGTACTTCGATTTCGGCCTAAAACCAGCAGTTGTCAGTTGCCTTACCAACGCCCTAGCTCCTCCGCCGATTGTGCTAGAAAGCTATTTCAGGGCTCAAATGGATCAGACAGTCTTCCAGATTGCACTCGAAAAAAAATTTTTTGGTTGGGGGTTGCGGATTTTTTGTGAGTGACGTCGTAAGTGAAGTAGTTTTGGAGCCATTTTGGCTCATGGTGCTTGGCCTAGAGCCCAACCACTAGGCCAAAGTATTTTGCTGAAGTTTTCATTGGAAACTAGGCTCGAGTCTGAGTCTTCTAACCGTTTGATCAATTTTCTATTGTTTCTGGTTCAAAAGTTATGATCTAAAATAAACAAATTAATTATCTAATTAGTCAAATATTTTTACTAACTTAGATCACAACTTTTGAACCCGAAACCCCAGCAGGTTATCCAAAGTATCAAAAGACTCAGATTGTAGCCTAGAATCCAACAAAACTTCAGCGAAATACTACCACCTAACGGTTGGCGCCCAGGGTAGGCAAAGTGGGCCAAGGTGGCCTAACAGTCCTCCACTTATGACGTCACTGACAAAAAACCCGCACCCCCCAAGCAAAAAAATTTTTTTTCGAGTGCAAACTACAAGACTTTCAGCGTCCTTTTGATGCTTCAACCAGGTCCGTAAGATGTACAGGAGCGGAGATATTCCCGCGCAAAGCCATGTGCGAATCAGCTGTTTTTTTGCGAACCGCTTGAATTAACCCAGATGTCAAAGTGTTGAATATCAGATACCCATACCAGTTACAGTATGGGAATGACTATAACCACTGAAAAGTATTGGACTTAGTCTTAGACTTCAATTATTTTTCTTTTTCTAACGAACATAAACCCTAACGCAACACACTTACCTAAACCCTAAGCACTAATTATCAGTTTTGTAAGCGTCTTTGATATGTGGAATATTACTCTGTGCAGTATGCACACATGGCGTGAAGTCAGAAAGTTTGTTTGACACTGGCATATCACACCATGTCACCATTATGACACGCGACCAGCAGCTACATGAGGTCATTATTATTACGCATGCGTAAATTTTGCGTTACAAGACCAGATACTGGGTCTACCATGACGCAGCAAGGAAATACATACAGTCCATCTTGTGATTTTCTTAAAATTCTTTGTGTGTTATTTGATTTTACTTGACTTGCAGCTGATTAATTTCCTGTGAGCATGTACGATTTCCCAGGAAGGTCCTTCCTGATTCCACACTTTATCTAGACCTGCCAGCTATGTACCACTACCAATACAGATCTAGCTTCTATTAGATAGTAGCTGTGATCCTTTTCTTTGAAAGGTCATGCATTTAAATACGAGGACAATAAAAAAAATAGCAGATTTAACTAATTAAGCAATTGTTTAGCCTTCTATAATGAAAATCACGACCAAAGAAAACGATACAAATGACATATTGCAAACGTTTCGATAACTCCTGTTATCATCATCAGTGCATTGCNAATAGAACTGCAGTGATCTTGCTTGCAACTTCATGGCATGTCTTGGTGAATGGTGATTCATTTTCATGCCAATTTTTCCTCTAGGGAGGGTCTCAGGAGCAGCAGCTCTAGGCGGACTCGAAATACCCCAGGTTTTTCAACAATTTCAAGTAATTCTGCTGGCTTCGCACCAAGACAGACCAAGCAAGGTCAGAGATGTAACACGGCACCTAGTACTTGGTGGACATCTTGGGCAGCTGCTACTTTGTGATGTAATCAAGCATTAGTAAGTTTGACAACATGGCACACAAACAACTACCAAATTTTTAACGGTGGCTCATCGCCCATCATTTTAGTACCAAGTTTGCGCCTCTGCATAATCTAATTGAAATATTGTAAGACATGTTTTTGTTTTGCAAAGAGTTTCAGGATGACATTATCAAATCAAAAGTGCATCTTTCCGTAACTTCTCAACAAGTCCCAACTCAGCTGGATTGATTGAAATTGTTGTGTTTACTAGAATGTGCCAGCCATTTTGTTTGTGTTATAAACTGTACATTGGGTCACAATCAGTCGACTGCACACCTTTGTTGCATTTACTTCATCGTAAACTGCTTGGTAAGTCAGTGAGAATGGTGCTAGTCAAATACCATGATCGATCATATGCTTTGGATAGAATGTATCTCACTTGACCAGTCAAATTGAAGCAACTTTGTTCTATAAGAGTGGCATATACTTAAAAAGCTACCCAGCTCTTGACTTTACGAACCATGTGATGAATTAGGATTTTGGTTGTGATTCATCTTGTGCACAGGGTTGATAAAATCATGATTTTTTGAAAAACAGTATTTTTATCTGATTTCAATCAGATTTTTTTGACGTTTATGATTTTTTTGATTTAAAGTGTAGGGACAAGCCTAACACTCGTAATTATTAATTTGAAATAGTTTGTTTTAATACAGTTTTTTTGTGTTTTGTTTCTAGAAATAGCTGAACTTTCATTAAAACTTCATTTGTGCTTATGTAATATTCCTTAAGGCAAATCAGTTCATAACACCAATACAGGTATACAATATGAAATGCTTATTGAAATGACAACACTCAAATCATCAGTTTATCAGTTTCGGACACTTAATTGCATGTTAAGAAGCTTGTACACAATACAAGCTTGCCAGCGTTTTTGGTATGAAGTTGATTGTTAAAATTAATTATTGTTGCGCAGCTTTCACTAGTTCAGCTTTTGCAAAAGAATGACTTACACGTATGAAACGGTAAAGACCAATACTACATCTGTTTTTATGAATCAAAAATATGTTCTAAAACAGCTACGTCCAACCCGCGGCCCAGTCTAAGGTTTTGTGCAGCCCAGTTTAGGTTTTCGCTGTAGTAAAAGCATCCTACATACTGACAACCTGTCCTTATTTTGACAATCTTTAATTTGACATTTTCGATGCAGGTTGTCCTCAGTGACATTTTTATCATGTCTGTTGACATTGCAGTTAAGATTCAAACACTTTCAGGATATTAGTTTAAGCTAAATTTAGTTTTGTAAAATCAAAGTTAGTCATTCAATGTCCAGCCCTCATTAATATGTCATTCAATGTGCGGCCCTGGTTGAGATAGTGACATGATTTTTGGCCCAGTAAGCCATTTGGGTTGGACATGGCTGTTCTAAAAGTACTGTCTTCAGTCAATAGCCTATATGTTTGATGGAACTTAGATGCAACTTTTACTATATGCCTGTTTTTTTTTCGCTGAGACATATTGGTCACTGCAACATATCCGTCATTTGTCCCACAGTAGTATTAAAGTCGTCGCAACAGTATTCACTACTCTATATTTTCAGACATTGTGACCGAATTGACTTCAGGTAAAAAAATTTGGTCTATGACTGAAAATAATATCTTTATGCTAGTCTACACATTCAAACTTGTGGCATTCAAATAGTTCTGACTTCTGAGTCAACAAGGGTTAGTGATTTCAGTTCACATGTCATTTTTGCAGTTAGATGAGATAGAATCTGTGACCTTACAGAAGCTATGATCAATAAAATTTTAGTTGGTTTTAACTTGTGTTTGTTGTATAAGCTCGTTGCCTTTAGGAATGCTAAATAAATATGTCATATAAATCACACAAAACTACATTTGATTTTTTTGATTTTTATTGCTTGAATCAAATGATTTAAAATCAATCAACCCTGCTTGTGCATTGCGAAATTGCAGTACTGTTTTCAATTTGATTTAAAGTACGGAAGTATAGCTTCACTGAGGTCACTGCAGGTTGATTTTTTTGGAAAACAGCTGTACATCTGCCAACTCAAACACGTTGGACACGACGTTGAGCTGAGTTTTGGTAAAGTGTTCGATAGGTAAACTTGTTTCCCTTTTAAACACATGGGTGCCTGACTAAGTTTCTTAATAAAAGGTAATGGAAAAAATAGTTTTTTTGCTGCAGTTCTATTAGCATTGTACTCTTCGATCTCTCTCTCTTCAGAATTGTTGTTTTAACTGTTAAACGCAATATTGACGAACCGTTTAGTTGCAAATCCGTGCACCACTGTAAATATCCCTTATACTAATTCAGTTGGCGCTATAAAATCTGGATACACGTTTATCTAGTGATAGTACTTCAACTACTTTTAATGGAGGAAGGAGCACGTGGCGGCTCCTCGCGAAATAAACTAAACTTTATGGAGGAAACGTTTTGTGTTCGGCAACATTTTTCAGTGTCCACTGCACTCAACAGTCGTGAATTTATTGTTTGCTTTTCCTTTTCAAAGTTCCTGGAATATTTTATTCCGCAGCACACTGAAGCGCTTGAAACAGGACACCGGTCGGCGGTTAATCGCCTGAATTCGCCCAAACGCTTGCGCCGGCGGAACTTTCGAATAGTGTTTGACCTCGCGTAGGCGTCAGAATTTTATTGTGATCTTTTTCCGGAAATTGTGTCTGGCGTCCAGAACAAACTTCACCATCAAACCAGTGCGTTGTTATAATTTTGCACTGTTTGTTGTCGGAACGATAAGGTAGCTGTCACAGAAGAACACAAGTTCACCCGTACCCTGCGTTTATATTTCTGGGACTTCGCAACCACCGAGTTTTTCCAAATGCCACTGCTTGCTAGTGGCGGTAAACCGGTATATACATTGTTATTTGACGTGTACCTTAGCGAAAGATGGCCATGGCCAACGCTTTATGGTTTGCCGTCGTTTTTCAGGTGCGAACACGCTTCAGCGCATCGGCATCGTTGGTGCAGCGTGTTTCTGGTGCATCGCCTTTTGAATTCAACCGAGATTTTCGCAACGTTCTTGTCGATTTAATGGTACGCTTTTATCAGCAATGTTCAATTCTCGCTGTGTGTAGCTNTTTTTCATGTTCTTGGTCGTGAGAAGCAGGGCTTCAGACGGATAGCCCAATGAACTGTAAGTGATATCTTTGGTAGTGTTCGGCAACCCAAAAATTATCTCTGACCAATTAAACAAGCTTATTACCATTTGCATGCAGGACGATTTCAACAGCGGAAAAGGAGACCAGCTTACTACCATGCGAAATCAGGTGAAGTTTTTCGACTGTCAACGTATACGAAACGTCGACTTGTGACTGTATATGGCCGCTGGTATGATACTTGCATCATCATAAACTTGCCACGATGTTGCGCTCAAAGTTACTGCTGCAAACTTTTCGCGCGCATGTTGTATTTGCATATAATTGATCATCAACGCTTTCATACAAACTTACATGCACGTGAAGATGCATCAAGGTCTGTTACTGTTGTGAGTTTGAATTCTCTTCCGTCCGCTCAGGTTGGAGAAGTTACCGGTATAATGAAGCAAAACATTGAAAAAGTGTTAGAGCGTGGTGAAAGGCTTGATGACCTGGTTGACAAGACGGAAGACCTGCAAGCGAGTGTAAGTTTTCGCGGCCTGAACAAAGCTTCTTGATTATTTTACAGAAAATTATTATAAAATATGTTGAAGATGTGGAGTGAAACTTAACATACATTTGCATGCCCTCTTAGGCAAGGTCCCATCAGGTCCATGCAGCGTATGTTAGTAGCTTCAAAATACGAATAAGCATCTTGTCACAGCATTTTAATAAAATGTAAGTTTTGTAATTTCACTCTTTGGGTGCTCCCTGCCGTGGATGCCCGGGGTCGTCGCTCCGTTGGCAACTCCTCTGCACACCCCTGCAGTGAGCCAAGAAAATTTGATTTATTGTTTGCCAAGAAGATTTTTGGGCTTCGGGAAAGCCCTGCACTTCGCGTGCGTGTAAACCTTCACGAAATTCAATTCTGCTTCACTTTTCACTGCACCTTGCTTCGCTGTAGTGTATACTGGGTTTTAGGGTACGGGGCGCTGCAAGAAGCAGTGTGCCCCCGTTTTGACGAGCGCCCCGCCTCAAAATGCCAAGTCCACATTGCTGTGGGTTGAGTTTTACTTCTACCCAAGATCAATCATGTGATTTTTGAGCTTTGCTACGCGTAGAAAAGCTTGTTTTTCGAGAAACCATCGCGCACACATTTTCATGACGTCTCGCTTCTTTGGTTGAACATCTGTCATTCGCATTGACCCCCGTGCACCTGTAAAAGCATACCCGGCATGTTGGCGAGTGAGCAATGTAGCTGGCGGGAGATGGCTGTGGGTTGGCAAAGAAGCAGAGCGGTGTTTCTATGAACGCATTACAAGTCGTGTCTCTAGCAGCTTGTGCCTGTTGAAGTGCGTGGTTGATTGTAGATATGTTTGACTATAGGTACGTTGTACGATATTTTAAAGAATTGAGTAAAAGCTCTGTAGTAAATATAGGCTCATGTGGTATTTGAGAATCTAAGAGAATTTTTAAAAAGAAAATGTATGAACTCGTGCGTTTTATTGCGATGATCGCAGTTCCCCCAGCATGGCTTTAAAAATGGTTGCCGGGCCCCCTTTCACCAAGGTTGTTGTGAAAAAACCCGACCCAAAAAAAACCACCTGGCTTTTAAAAATAAAAAACAATAAAACCCACTCTTTACTTTTCCTTTGAAAAATCTACCAAGAAGTACAAAATAAAATAAGCAGGACACTTGTACAGTTATTTGTATTTTTTTTCAATCAAACAAAACGAACAGCAACGAAATTTAAAGGACTTGAAAAAAAAGAGAAGAATAAATCGAACAGTTTGAGTAATTCTAATGGCTATCTTGTTCAGCTCTGCACAATCTGTATTTTTTAACCAATTTTTCTGCCTTCTCTACATTTAAACTTTTTCTGATTTTGAAACATACCAAATCATATATTGAAAAAATACACTCTATAGATGGTGAACTAGCAAGGCATGCAAGTAAACTTGACGTGAAACTGCAGAGCTTGTGTGGGAGTGTTTTTTTCTCTGTTTGCTGTGCGCATGCTTGCCAAGCCTTACCATTTAGGAGTGAACTGACCAACAACACATTGCGAAATCAAAGATGGGTATATTTCTTTACCCTCGATTTTGAATGCCATAATAACTATAACAAGTTATTATTGTGTAATTCTGAAAACAGTGATATTGCATGATGGAATAAAAACAATTCAGGATGAGGTGTTTCTGTTTTCTTTAAAAAAAAGAACAAAATCTGGTTTCTTTTATAAAAAACTACAAAAAACGTTTTTCTTTTTTAAACAAAAAAACCCAGGTGGGTTGTTTTTTTTTGAAAAACCCGGGTTTTTCTCAACTCTGCCTGCCTTTCACGCTATAATCTTTTGTCTTCAAAAGCTTTTTATGCTTAATGTACTAGTTAACAAAATGGCATTTTGTGATTTGACGAATTACACAAATCTATTGTTAAAATTAACCTGTTAATCCGTTTTTTTTCCAGTCGCAAAGCTTCCAAACGACTGCCACCCGCATCAGCCGGAAGTACTTCTGGAAAAACAAAAAAATGTGCATTATTATAGTCGTAGTTGTTGTGGTCTTGATCGCTGTCATTGTTCTCATTGCGCTCTCTGCGACAGGCGTGATTTAAGCTAGTCGATAAACCAAACTGCTTTTTTTGAAACGCTTGCTGTTTCGACCTCTGTTGTTTAATTTTCGCTGTTTTATATTTAATTTCTTTTCCCGTTTATGCAGTGCATTGGATCCGGCAGTTCTTCTTTTGATAAATCATATTAATCAGTGGAGCTTTACGTGCCATGCGCGCGCATACGTTTTATTTTTTGCCGAATTCGTGCGTTTTCGTCTTAATCGTAACTGTTGCTTTGCAATTTGATGTCAGGCAATGAATAATGTCTTTTTCTTCTTTTGCGTGATGCACCACCTCCTCCGAGTAATTCCGCGCCTTCTTAGCTTGTATCCTGAAAGCAGTGCCCGCATGTTCAACTACAACCGTAGTGTGTGTGATGTAAATGTTATGCAAAGTTTAATTGCCATGCTGGTTTAATTGAACTAGCTTGCTGTCAACGTCGTCTTGATTCTTTCTTGTTGCGGTCGTCTCGAAGTTACGCGAAGTATCGAATTCGCGCTGCCGGGCACCTTCTCCGATAAGAATAAACGCTTCCCGCTGTTCAAGTTTTTCTTTTTCCGCCCGTGTTCAAGTTGATTTACACGCGCGTTCTTACAAATGTGGCTGTAACGATGCTGACACCCTGTCTCTGTGCACTGCTGTTGTTATTCGTTTAATCCGTCCTTTTAGTTCGTACCACTTATGCAGGAACGACTGTCGTTTTATGACGTTTCCCATTCTTCTTTGTCGGCGCTGCCTTTAACTGCCGACCTGATTCCTCATTTCGACATCGATCGAACGAAAGCGGGCGGTGACCTGCACGTCGACATTTAGCGCTTACAAAAGCGTTGCTTCAGGGGCGTACCGAGGTTAGATGACGCCCCGGGGGCAAGAAACAAGGTTGACGTCCCCGTGCCGGAACCTAAGGTCTTTCGGGAGCACAATATGATGTAATAAAGACAGGACTTGCGACATTGCTGGAAATTTTCGGCCCCCCTCAGCGATTCTGCGCCCCGAGCATTGTGCCTCCATTCCCCCCTCGGTACGCCCCTGCGTTATTTGATGCAGTTTGACAAACCACACCAGCGCATTTGTTTGCACAGTTATTGATCGCACTTCCTGCTAAAATGGGTGGAGGAGGGATTGTTGGTTATGCCCACATAAAATAATTACACGCTTATTTCACTTCCTCCATCCCAACATCCCAACACCGGTGTCAAGCGAAATTTCTGACTTCACACCATGTAACGCATGCACAGAGTAATATTCTACATACCAAATATGCTGATAAAACTGATTGTTAGGGCTTAGGACTTCATGTTTAGGTAAGTATGTCGGGTTATGGTTTGGGTTGGGGTGAGAAAAAGAAAAATAATGGAGTTCACGGACTAAGTCCCAAAATTTTCAATGGTAAAAGTTATTCACGTGCTATAGCTTGTTGTGGGCACCTGACATCTAACCAAAATGTTTTGATGTATACAACACACATCAGAAAACTAATTGCCAGACTTTATTTCTTTATTCTGAGAAGCAGAATAACTGAAAAGCAACAACAGGTCAGAAAATTCGCAGAGGTTTGAAATTTCGCTTGACACCGGATCATGCCAAACGACCGGTTTGTTATGATTCGAAATCGGCCACGCCTTCCTGCAAACTGGCTGAAATTTGCGTTTTGGTTCACTGGTGGGAGGTGTTGGGTCACGTCTGGAGAAACTCCTCCCATTATTAAAACGTTCTGCCTCTACCTGAAGACTTCGCCGTGTGGCGCAGTGTTTCGAGAACATTGCTGAATTTTCTATAAGTATTCGTTGAAATGACGTTGATGGAATTTGTCATCGCCCGTCACCCTGATCCGCGGACGATGTTGCCCCCTGCAATAATGTGCTTGACTGCCGCTCAGTCACACTGCTGTCATCAGGCAGGCTTGTCAGCTGAGAGTTCAATGTCGATGGCGTTCGAGAATCTTCTTCCATTTCGAGCGAAAGCTTGCCTCTCAGGACAGCGACATCACGCGTTCGAAATAACCCGGTCCTCGATTTGTCAAAGAACGTTTCGATCTGACCATCAGCGCGTGGCCTCTGCAGCGACGAAGCGGCCGAGAGCACAACTGCGCACGGGCATCAACGTTTTGTCAGTCGCTGCACGGTTGTGTCTGCATCCGATGAAACTGCACAGGTTATTTTGAATTTCCTGATAAAGAGCACGCGCTCGTGTCAGATGCTTTGCTTCCTGCTGACGCGGCGGGCAAGAGTTTTTCAACAACGCTTTTCGACGTGTTGTTTACATTTACAGTGTGACGAAAGCCATTCTTGTTGTTTTCACTCAAGGACGCTGGAGCAGCAGTAGGGCAGGGAGTAAAGAGTTTAAGGCAATGGAAACTTATAAAAAATGAAAAAAAAACAATTAACGATATGCTTGTTTCTCTTCAGCAACAATGTTGACAGAAAAAGTCACAGAAAAGCATTCTGAATTTTCTGGGTACGAATAGTTGCAATTCAATTTGATCTTGATGAACCCTGAAATTACCTATGGTATTGCTATGAAAAGGCACCACTTCCCTCGTTGCCCATCTTTAAAGGGCGGTGGGCAATCCCCTACTCTCCGGCGTCCCTGTTTCCACCTCGATCTCCCCCTCAGTCGCCGCCACGATCAGTGAAATGCTGGGTTGTTTTGGATGCAGATTGTCGTCACGTGACATTTACGCCATTGTGAGTTTAGTATCGTGGTGCAATATGTGGTCTGCTTGTTGATTGTCTTTCTGCCGCGTGGATTCGTCATTTCGCGTAGTGTTCATAATAAACCCCAACGCCTGCGTTTGCCGTTTGATGGATACGTGTGGCGTGTCCTTGCTTTGTTTCCTGAGTAGGATTGGGAAGGAAGAGTACACTTCGTGTCGATCCCAAATTTTCACGTAGCACATTTTCACGCAGCGACCAACATTGCGGACAGCCCAGTGTGCGATGACAAGTTCAGTTTGTGCTCAACGCCAGCCACACATTTATCGACAATGGATAGGACGTTTCACGCGAAGAACCGTTGCTAAATACTTTTGAAGGAAGTTATTCCACAAGCAAAGAAACAATAAATGTTATTGTAAAACTAGATGCGAAAAATCGCCCACCCTT
>JGI24159J19872_10002960_pt1 | contig 20733 bp, 14 predicted proteins | sample Ectturendosymbi4_FD_19872 | JGI IMG/M metagenome (IMG submission 19872) | reverse complement strand
CGGGTTAGAAGTCTGCAGGTGCGGGGCGGGAGCGGGAAAGATTTCTCAAATTCCTGCGGGTGCGGAGCGGGTTAAAAATTTGCGGGTGCGGGGCGGAAGCGGACAAAAATTTCCACCCGCACAGGACACTATTTTCTACCCAGGGAGACGTGAAAGCCACGTGTAAATGGGAATCTTGCTATACGCTAGTGAGTGGGAACTGGAACACTACTTCAGTCACAAGAACATAGCGCGNGCGGGTAGGCCAACTGGTTGAAAAGGTCGAACGATATCTCNTGGACGTTATTACCATCTCTTTGAATAAGCGCCAGTCCTCTTCTCNAGCACTGNAGAGCTGGGCGATAACTGGAAACCCTTTTTTCACCACTGAGCAAACACAGTGTTCCTGAGCTGGGGTCGGGATACTTGTAATTCCACAGCTAGCAGACAATCAAAATGTCCCCTTACGGTCCACGGTGTTCGTGTAGCCAAAGGTGGTTCGAGGCAGTAGTGTAACAAGAAAAAAATTATTGAGGCGTAAATTGTGAGCTTTCATAAATGAGTGGCTTTAGGCATTCATTATATTTTTTCCTCAACAGTTCAATATTTGCCGTCCAAAATTCTGGCGAATGACCATGTTCATCGTCCCGTATCCTGGCTCGGCCCCTGGTTAGTTATCAGCCATTCTACAGCCTGGAAAATGGTGTGACATTAATACGTAAGGATAGTCAATGGACAAACGAATGCCGGTTTTTATTATAATATAACTTGTTGCATTGCAGGTGAAGTAGGGTATTCGAGGAGTCGTCCTACCATGCATTGCAATGCATTGCATTTAAAAACTCTACTTTGCTGGAAGCTTTGGAATCCACTGACTGGGTTCTACTTTCTTCTTTTTGGGATGATTCAAGCTTGCACACATCTGTATTCAAGTGATTAGTCTCCACAAAGGTAACACAACTAAGTCAATCAATGGAGCAAAAAGTAAATTTGCTGGAAAATAGGTAGCTGTTGATTCATTTTGTACCAACAATGAAGTATATCTTCGTCTCTTCCAGATGACATGCGTCTTATAGATCTTACCTGGAAGTAAATGATGTCACTCTCTGAGTGCATCGCAATGTCCTGTATCCTTTCCAAACTGTAAAGCGGTGAGCTCTCTCCACTTCGAAATTCCAAAAATTTTGTCTTGGGTTTGTTGCTATTTTTTAAAATTGCGGCACCAACTGAAAATGTCCAGCTAACATTTGTACAGCCTTGTAAGGATTTACGTAGCTTACTGATAGCCCACACTACGACCAGTGGCGTAGCCAGCCCAACATTTTTGGGGTGGGCAAAATGTTTGATTTTAGGCTAATAACACTATTTTGTTAGGGATACCGCCCCTCAAAGCACAAAATGACTATGGGTCCTTGTCTACGCCTATGACTACAATCATTAGAACTACAGTTTAAACGCAAAATGAAGGTGTTTTTCCTCCGGTTGACAAAACGCTGTTCATAGCTTAGGTCAAATGCTGATGGCGTAGGAACAAACTGCATTAATTGTGAGTTTGGAGTGTGTTTAAGATTTGCTTTTGTGGATAAGCAAAGCCGATAGAGCTTTTCCCTCACAAGCACTGAACGGAGTGGCAGGGCTTTGGAAGAATGAAAAGTTTCAAGCATGTGATCTGATCACTTGCACGGTACGGCGGCAATGACATGTTTCCTGTCATCGCGGAGAGTGGCGATGGCCCGCTTGGAAGCAGAAGGTGGTAAATCGGAAAAAAGACCGATTTTTACAAAACTTTGGTGGGATTTAGAAAATCTTGTTCCTTTGTTAGGATAGTGAAACGTATTTTATTCAAAAACGCATAAGCTCTCGAAATCTTGGAAAGCAAAGATGTTTGTCGTCCGCGCATATATACAAGCAAGAAATGCCATAATGCTTTCAAAACTACAGTCCAAGCCATGAAATATTACGTGTTTTCCAAGAACAAAAAGTTCCTTGTTAATACATTTGTTGTTTTGTATTTTCAGTACCGAAAGAAAACAGCTTCAAGAGAGGCGAAAGAAATCCAAACATCAGAAACGAACTTTAAAAGAAACCAATATTTTCTTGGGCTCATTTCATTATCCAGTAGTCCGTTTCACCGTCGCAAAGCGAAGCATTCATAAAGACCAACTACAATCAATATTAAATTTATGACGTAAAGGCGAGTTGGCCGCTCGTGGGAATCGCCGAACATCTAATTTGAATACCAGCATCGATCCGCCTTGTCTTAAGATGGAACTGTATATTCGAATTAGCGAGGAACACAATTCTTCAGCCACTTCTTCAATGCTGCATAACTGCGAAGAAAAGACTTGGTTACGTCACGTCAAGCATGACTGAACAGCCAGAGAGTGCATCCGTGATCCCGTGTACATTTCGTGATCAATGATTGGTTGGTTGGATTGATGGATGTGTGTTCAATAAATAACACAACGAGCAATAAATAAGCAACGACGCCCTGAAAATAAGTGGCAGCTGTTTGAAAAGCAACCCAAAAAACAATGTCAGAATCAGCAGAAGCAGCAACGACAGCAGGAAAGACAAATGTGCTTATATCTTTCGTGGCGTACATTGTCTGAATGGTAGTAAGACACAAATATGTTTGGGGCCATCAGGCATTGCAGCACGAATGTTAAGTGGCCAATCACTCGAAGTGAACGATCACTAGTGTCGCAGAGTCTGGTCTTGCGATTGACCTGCTGTGTCCATAGAGCTTAAGAATCATGCGTCGCAGAATGTTGAAGGTGAAATCAATTGATCAGTTTGCAGACAAAAAACAACCGATAATTCATCTACGGAGTTTTGCCGAGTTATATGGCAGACACACGTGTTTCTGGACTGTGAAAAGACGCCGCAAAATATGAACAAAAACACTTTTATTTCAACGATAGTTTCACTGTATAGCTTTACCAAGTATGGGCCGTAATGATTGACGATTGTATGCCCAAATTTATGCGATGAAATGAGTGGTTTAATACCCGTTAGGAAGGCAGATCTCGTAGCATTTTGTTAGAGAAAACCAATAACAACAACATGTTAATTATGAAGATTGAAGCTCAAGCGTTTGAAAATAAAGGTGTAGTTAAAATAAATCCATTTTGTGTATTTTAGTGTCTGTTATTGAAGACACAAATTAAACCACGACTTTTTAGTTGTTTTATAACACAAATTAATAATTGTCGATGCGATATTTGGTGGAAAGTTTACAAAATGTGTTAAACTTTTCGCCAGCCGTTATGATGCGAAAATTACATGCTTGCCTAACTGCTTCAGATTCCTTGATGATAATATTCGTAACCCTGAGCTTAAACAATTTTTTTGGATTAACATCTGGACAAAACTATTGTCCAGTTTACTGGCAAAATTTTGTTCACAGTTTTTTAACAATTCCAAGTTAGACAGTACAATTACAACAGAAAATCACACGAGCCAGATTTATCGTTTTCAAGTCGCTTATTGATTAATTCAGGCACGAGCAGCACCAACAGAAAAAAATCAGTAATTGGCCGTCGCATCGTGAAACAAGATGGCTTGAGTCGCGGTACAAAGCTGTCAAATCCCGTACAGCCGATCTAAGAAAACGAAAAACGCTGCCTCGCTATCACCAGCTCAGCAGCCACCAGCACTCTCAGGAAAGTCGACATCCGACGCATGTTCGCCTGGGACGGTTCACTTAAAAAGTCAGCGTGAATCATGCAAATCAGCATTAAAGCTCAACGAAAAGGCATGTTGGTCTTTTGCCGCTGGAAAAGGTAAAGCGGAGAAGTCAAAAGAAAGCATCAGTTCAGCACAGCTAAGTGGTGCTCTTGCCTAAGGTTAACTTTAAAAGTTTTAATCAACACGGAACTCTCAACAGGAAAAACCTACTTGAAACTTTTTGGTTCTTAGAAATGTTGAATTACATCCAGTGATGCGAGAGGCTGAGACAAGTTTCAAAAGATGATTTTTATGAAACGAATAAAGGAAAAACAACGCAAAAGATGCATACAAGTGGATTACGATTTGCAAAACAGGCTATTATGTAGATAATCACCCACTCATGCACGTTTAAAACTGGTTTGAGAAGACCTTGCTTATTATGCGTATTTCGAATTGAGTTGAGGAATTTTGCCTTCAGATTGCAAAATCTCTTGCTCTTTTCGAGGATCATCCGACCTTCATCGAAAAAAAAATTCATCTATTAAATTTTTTCTTTCTTTGTTGGTTGTCAGAAGCGCAGCAGCACAAAGAAAAATTATTTTTCAAGTTGTAGTTTGTTACAAATAACAAACTTAGGTAAGTCTGTGAAGTTTTGAAAAGTTAAAACTGGAAAATTTGTTTGTGCTGCTAATGAAACGTCATTTTCTCATAAAACGTCATTTCTACTGTGACGCAATACGTTTCAATGCGAAACTAAAAGTAAGAAACAAAATGTTTCGCAAAATTTTGAAACTTTTCAAATACCCTTTAAGAAAAAATGTTTAACTCAAAAAGCGTTCCAACAATTGGTTCCTGCAAATTTTTCCAGATTAACTTTTCAGAAATTTTTGCAAGGTGAGGCAGCTCTGGATAATAGAGCACAAAGTTTTTTCAAGACATCACTTTTGTGTGGGGGGGGCGATTATTACTTTGCAGCATTTATCGTTAAAGTGTTTTCATTTCTTGCAACGTCAAAAAGCATCCGTCAAGTGCAAATAACAAAAGTGGCCAGAACGCAAAAGGACGACAATCCTCCTCAAATTCAACGTCGAGAACGCAAATCAATGCATCAGCACAATTCGCCAACGTATGCACGGAGCGCTGGAAACAAAACAAGAACGCTTTATTTTCACAACCGTTCGAGCAAATCCTGATTATAGAAATTAACGGAAGTACTTCGTCAAATGCATCGAACAGTGAAACCGGCGAAATTGAGAAAACATAGTTAAAATCATGCAGCAAATACGTCTAAAATAAGCTAAAAGTTTGTTAAAGCGATGGTGCTGAAAAGGAACTGAAAATTTTAAAATCTGGGCGAAATTGCCGAAAAATTGGGCAGAGGTGTAATAAGTCTTTTTCAGTCGTTTGAGTATTTTCCAAAATAAAAAGGACAACACTAGTTGAAGTTAGACAAACCTGGTGTGATAATTGAGAAGCACGAAATAACGGCCATGGCCTGTCAATAACAGTAAGGTAAGGCACATTAAACAAGGTGAAAAAAAATTGACCTTTTGCTTAACAAGCATATATATACATACTTTAAAAAGTTTTTATTCTTCGAAATTTAGATTAAAACACACATCAACATGTTAACACTCGAAATGTGTCAAAAAGGCGGAATGTGTGAAAATGTCGAATCGCACGACTATTCTTGCCAAGTTATAAACATTCGTCTGTGTCCTGACTTGTGAAATTTGAGGCTTTGTACTTTGTTTCAGAAAATACACGCTACGAAAATAAGGAAATTCGTGCAGCTCTTTTCTTATTCGCACACGTTCTCGCAATGGAAAATCGTGCCATAGTTTCCCTCGATTTTTGTGGTTAAAACTTTTGCTTTGTACCTGCAGAGCTTCGACTGTATCACAAGGTATCGAATTTATTGTAAGGGCAGGTATGAGTGAAACATTCCCAATGAAACCTTTGTTGCAAATGCGTCATGCTGGTGGGCCGGCGATGACCGGCTCAATTGCCGGAAAAGAAAGGCTGAATTCTGGAGGGTGGCCTGCTCTGCTACCTTACGCTTATCCGCCATTTTCAACAAACTTCGTCGGAAACGCCCTGGATAATTTACAGTTGACTCAAAGACGAAATGCTTTGCAAGCAGGCATGCTAGTGAGTTTGTTTTATAAACTTCGAAGCCGAAAGCTCTACTGAATACATTGCGAAAAATGTATGCTTTTGATAACGGTAATGAGGCCGAAGTTTTGCACTTAAGTTATTTGAATTAGCAATCCGAAATAGCGATTTCACCTTTTGGTTGTGACTTTTTGGCATCAAAGCATCAGCAGCGGCACAGGGTTAATGTCAATCAGTGATGACGTTTGCGTGCTTAACTAAACAGTGTGAAATTCAAAGGTAACGTTACATTCCTTAGTTTTGTACTAGCTGTTATTTTTCATTCCTTGTTGTGTGTTTTCGCCCAAGTTCATTATTACTGTTTCACTTTAAACAAATATTTTCAGAGAAAAACACCAGTAGTATCTATCCAACATTTTGGAAGGTATATACGTTTTCGTTTAAATCTTCCCAGTTTCCTTTTATCTGCGATATAGAAGAACATCCAGAACTTACGAAATTGCGTGCATCTCACAATTGTTTCCAAAAATGATGAACGCAACACTGTAGCTGTTTTTCACCACTTCTGAGATGAAGGCGTTGTTAGCTAGCGAAATAGTTAATCATCAAGTTAAGAATAGAACAGGATTTTAAAGAGGCGGGCCTTGACAACTTCTAGCCTCAGTCGAGTACAACCGAAAAAACATACTTTATCACAACGATTACTACTACCGCGAAGAAAAAGTCATTTCGAAAGGTAACATAATGCATGTTNACGACTGCAATGCATCAGCAAATGGTAAATTCTGTAGTGGCAGGGGTAATGGCAATAAACGCGGTAGGAATGGCTGGTANACAAGATAGAATATCAGGCGTTGCAAAAAGACATTGCGAAGATTGAAAGTTCTTTTAGTTGTAGGTCAGCAGAATAAATAGCATTTTATGGCAAAAACTTAAACACTTGTCCTGCGGGAGCTCTGGAATCCCAGTTCAAAAACACGTCTGTGAAAAGTTTTGCTTTTTCAGTTTTTTTGCAAAACGTTAAGGAAAATATACCGTATTTTGCACGTGTGTAAAGTTATCGTTTCATTAAATTTAATCTTAAAAAGGAAAACTGTTCCTTTACCTTACAGTGAAAGCTGGCCTAACGTTTTTGAAAAATATGTGTGAATGTTATTCGTTTTCTGGTGTCTACCAGCACTATCTCGTGTGCAGGAGCAGTTTCAAAGATGTTCGCAGTCCTCAAAGGAACACTGTGCGATTTTAGTAAAAATTATATTTTTTTCAGACGGGCGCCACTCCACTGAAGTCTGTTCCAGCCAGCTTCTTGCCTGGAATTGATAAAAACGCTTCATTTAAAACGTCACAACTATTGTCACGTGATTCGCTCGGGCCTTGCTCGTCTCTGTTGGGCCTTGGAACGATGTCGTCACAAGACATCGAACCAGCAGAGCATGGTAAGATATTCAAATATTTTGATGTGTATCAAAAGGAAGCGAGCCCACAGCCGTAGGGGAACAAAAATGTTGGGAAGCGCAAAATATTTTTGCCCGTTTTTTCGGATTTTTTCCCTAAAGAAGAAAGAAATTCGAAATTAATATTAATCAGCATAAAACAACAAAGGTTAACATTATTACCTTCCAACACGATAGAAAGTAGTAGGGTTTAAGCCTTGACAGGACACGTAGCTATCATACAATTATCAATATTGTTTGAGAACCGCACTTAAAATCCATAATTTACTGTTTTGTGCAGTGGCTAGAAAAGATATGACTTTCTTTTTCTTCTTGCAAAAATCTTGGAAGATGTTTTATATGTCAAATTATTCATGAGGCTTAGTACACCAAAGACTGTTGCAATACGTTTTAGCAAATTTTGCTCAATTTTTTATTTACACACTTTTTTGAAAAATCTGATGACTATGTTAATCTGTGATGCGAACTTAAAAATTTTTGAAATTCTACGTTTTTTCCGATTTCACCAACTTTTTGCCAACCTTTCGCAAACTTGTGACGCAGGGGGGTGCAATATCACCCCTGAACCGCTATCTCCTACGACTGTGACGTAGCCAAACACACATCAGGCCTGGATTTTCAAAAGTTAATATTATTTGCAACCGAATGTCGTTCGCCTGATAATTACAGCAAACACAAGGTGACATTCACGGTATAAATTCATTTATGCTTGCATTTTTGGATTAACTGGCTTTGTATAAAAAGCTACTGGTAGGACGTTATACTTGTAAATTGGACGCCAAAGATCTGCTCCTCCTCCGTCCAATTTTTCATGTTTGCATTGTATGAAAAGGTATCAAATGTAGCTGAACACCAAGCATCAAATTGCATATTCCACTGCTTATAGCAATCAAACATACTGTTTGCTACAGCGATGTCTCAGCGATCAGCGTATTAACTCGACCTCGCCGTCCCACTGAAAAACCAGTTGTTGTGTTTTTGATGTTTTTATTGCTACAAAAAACAACGAACATTGAGTAGAAATTACAAAAGTGTTTCAACAGGTTCCTTCCAGATAAGGCAAAACCACAAGGGGTTGGCGCAATGGCATTTTTTTCTGCAATTGTTCAATGAGAACTGGCGTTTCAGTAAAATATCGCGGTCGGTGCAAGGCCATGCACAGCAGCATGACTCTCTTTTTCTTTTTTAACAAGTGTTTTTTGTCTGTGGTGAATTTTGGATCAGATGGTGTAAAAGACGTGGGTAATTTTATTGCGCCTGGTACAGTTGTTGCCTTTGCGTTTTGAGCTGCACCGTGACCAGGGTGTTTGCAAGCGTCTAATGATGGGCAATCAAATGCAAATCGCAAATGTGTTTCCGAAGCTGCATTGCACTTCTGGGTCTCTTCAAAGCCGGGCAAGAATGAGGTCAGAACCGAGTTATTCGCTTCGGGTATTGTCATATGGAAATCAAGAATGAAGGGGATAAGAACCAAGAACAAAACGTAACGTTGGCAGCAAATGTGCTGAAAAATGAATGTTTACGTTGAGATTGGCAGTTGGGGATAAATAAGCAACGCTGGAAAAAGAGAATATAAATTTTGCTGTGTATTTAAATCAGCAATTTGGATGATGACCTGGTGACGTTTGGTTGGCGTTTCGCAATTCCGTTACTTTTGATTAAACAACTTTATTTGCTTTGAAATGCTTTTCGACCGTAGTTAACTACTTTCGAATTTTTACCGCAATTCACGCATACTACCTCACTCTGAAGCAAAGTTCAAGCAACGTAAAAATTGTCAAGGCGCATTTATGCCACATTGAACCAAAAAAACAATGCGTTATCAAACTTTAGCAAAAGTCTGCTTTGGAATTCTAACCAAAAAACAAGCAAATCAGTCAAGTGCACTGGAGCTTGCAACGCAGAATGCATCGAGCAGATTCGCTCTCAGGATCTGGATCGGCTCCAGTGCACATTTAAACCTGTATTCGGGAGCAGCAAACGATTTCCCGTGCCTCGTTTCTGTCCTCATCGTTCATTCAATGACACGCTTATCTCGGATTGTTCGACACAGGGTCGGTGGCCGAAGCGCGACACGCTGTTCATCGAAAGCGAGCCAGAAATGGCTACGATCGAGTTTGGTTGCAGATCAGTGACGCAGTCAGCCCAAAGTTTTTGGGGGGCCAAAATGTTTGGCTTTAGGCGAGAAACAGCATTTTGCTTAGAATACCGCCCCTCAAAGCACAAAATGACTAGATATTCTAAAAATCTGGGGGGCATGAACTTTTACCCTCCCCACTGGCTACGCCTGTGTTGCAGATTTCAAAGTTCACGGGGAAGCAAATGTTGATGCGAGTCTAAATATCAGCGCCTTTTCGGGTCCTGCGATAAATTCATGACTCGAGACAGAGATAAATGGTAAATGCATTTTAAGTGATTGGTATCGTTAAGTAAATCATTTCGGGGGTTTTACAGGTCACAATAAATACAATTATTGAAATTTTTTCAAAACAAATCCAAATGTTTTTCGGCAAATGCTTCGAACAGCAAGCTGTTTAGATTTGTTTACGTTCATGATTTAACTTTGAACTTAACGAGAGCTTTCAGCATGGTATGAACGTATCAAGCTACTCAAGCTCAGCTTTAAATGCTGAGCCATTCCGACTGCAGTTTAGGTTTTAAAACTCGGCGTCAAGTTTGAAAACTTAGCCAGAATTAAATTCTAATCCAGAACTCTTGTCCTGATGCTTCGCGTCGCTCCCACGCCCGGGCCCGGGCCTGGCGATCATGGCGCGTGACGATTAAGACCCAGAAAATTGGCCAATTAAACGCCTATTCGCGAATAAACGCGACGAGACGTCGAGCGCTTCGCCAAATCCCAGAGCAAACGGGGGGTAGTCACGCTGCAAGCGGCGGTGAAAATCACTGGATATGTGCGATGAGCGGCCACCCGAGGTGCCTGGTTTACATGAGCAGAGCGATGACAGCTTGTATAAATCGATCGGCTTTTATTGAATTAATTAAAGACTATAATAAACGAACCCCGGTCGTCTTGGCGACATACGCTGTGCATGAATGTGCATTGTCGACCAGGAACCTGTTGTCACGCTCTTGGCGGAGGTCGGATTTAATAAAAATTCAAAATCACTTCTTCTGTGACAAACAGGCAGTGTCGAGCCGTCAGGCAGTTTAACAATGTTTTCCCTTTTCTTTTCGCTTTTTCGAGGCGACGAAAAGTGGGCGAAAAACGTCATTTTTTGCAGCATGAGTGGACTGCGCTTTGAAGCACTTATCGCAGCATTTTTCGCAGTTCAAAAAACAGTTTGGTGAGATGACGTCGCTGCACAATGAGTTTTATTTTGAAACCAGGTTGACTAAGAAAAATAATTTGAAAATCACAAAAGCTGGACGGAAATTAGCAAAGAAGTGAACAAAAATATTGGGGCGCATTGAGATGCATTCATTTATTTATTTGATTGTTTATTTATTTACAAGCGAACGTTTTCACCAGGAAAAAGAATAATGTCTCCACAGTTTTCTTTTTCCATTAAACTCGAATGCAGCTCCCAGTGTTTGTTGCTGTACAGCCACAGTCTCTTTCCACAATAAAACCAAAGGCGTAACTGCTATAACTATTATGTATTGGTGATTCCTGAAACTGTACAGGCAATGCAGAAGCCATGAGGGTCTGAAGGAAGAGGCAGGGGTCATTGGCCCCCGTGGATTTCGAAATTTGATATTTTGCTGCTAATCTTTAGTAGAAACATGTTTTTCTCTTGGTTCCGGAGTTGGTAAAATTGACCACACTGGAAATAATCTTTCGGACGCCCCTGCTAGAAGCGCTATGTTAATTTACAATTAGTATGTCATTCATCCCAAAACCAACAATGTATGATTATTTGAATCATAGCAGCGATGTCTTACAAGTGATTGCTGCTGTTTTATTGTCGAACGTATTAGAAAATTACGGCATTTAAATTACATTGTTGTGATTTTGGTGACACTGCTGCCGTTTTTAAAAGAGAGCTTTTTTAAACTTTTTGTTTTGATACAAAAAGTCAAAACTATTCACAAATGTTTGAAAAAAAAATCACTAGTTTTTCGAAAACATCATATGCAAAGCCAAGTAAATTTTTCACCCAAGAGCATTTTATCTGAAGTACAACTTTTGCACAAACGTTAGGAAAAAAACAGTTAGCAAGTGAACATATGGCAACGCAAAGGAACTGAGAAACCAACCTCAATTCCCTTGCAGCTTGCAATACCAAACTGATGGCAGAGACTTCAGATGCGTTCATACCCGGTTTGTACTCCTTTCGAAGTGTCACGAGTGGTCTATGGCGCCCGTCGCGCTTATTCTGCACCGCGGGCCACGCGGCTGCTTTCGCAGTGAATGCTGCACTGGCAGCGAGTCAATGGCAGCACCGTGCTGGAACGTTTGCTTGCGCCTAACCATCAACGCCGAATACAAGACTGTCCAGGCCAGTACCATTTTTCAAGTCTTCAGTACGACCCGAACGGAAATCGAATCCAGCCTACCAGCGTTGCTGGCGCGTGCTCAAAAAACGATGTCTTATAAGTGATTGATGCTGCTTTATTGTCGAACGTATTAGAAAATTACGGCATTTAGATTATATTGTTGTGATTTTGGTGACACTGCTGCCGTTTTTGAATAAGAGCTTTTTTAAACTTTTTGTTTTGATACAAAAAGTCAAAACTATTCACGAATGTTTGAAAAAGAAATCACTAGTTTTTCGAAAACATCATATGCAAAGCCAAGTAAATTTTTTTACGCAGTTGGTTGCAGTACGACAGGGCACATTGTGCACATTGTGTACGACAGGGCACATTGTGCAAAATACATGGGTTTTACAATTTATGGCTCCACAGATATATCTGACAGATTCGTTGTTATCTGATAAAGTATCCCACGAAGGAATTAAGTGCAGAGGATGAAGAACGCAATATATTTCAGAGAGAAGGGCGTACAGTTGTGTTTTGGTGGCTTTTCTCAAACTTGTTCTTTCTGCTTTTGGTAACGTTGCATCTACAGTAAAAGTGTACCAACGTTGCAGATTGCGACATTTTTACCTTTGAACACAACGCGCAAAGAAAGGGTCGGCGAACAAGGACAAACTTCTCCGCTTGGCAGCTGGAGCAACTGGAAAACGCCTTCGCAGTTACACATTATCCAGACGTTTGCAACAGGGAACGTCTCGCAAACAGACTTAACCTGAAAGAATCGCGCATACAAGTGAGTGCTTCAACAGCCAACAGTCCCTTTGCGTCGTGTTATATCCGCGAAAAAAAATGCTTGACTAGTTTTCAGTAACGTTTTTCGATTTTCCCGCGTTAGTGCAAATATATGTTTTGTTCCACGCTTTGTTTTTTCAGGAAAAACTTTGGGAAAGTTCATGAAAACCGATTTCGACCACAACTAAAAATACGCGTAGTTGGCAAAACATGATAAGAGAGAAAAACAATAAGCTTTCAAGCTTTTGTCCTATAAGCGTTAAATCTTCAATTCCGAAAACCTAAATAATCCCTTAATCGTAATGCACGTTACTATGACTTTCTTGAAATCATTTGCAGGCGCTGGTGCGGTCCTCAAAGGCTATGTTGTTAGACGTTCTTGCTTACTTTAGGTTTACGTTGTGATCTTCAAACTTCTGCACAAAAAAAGTTTATACCCAAGGAGACCCAACTTGATGTTTTATAAAAGCATTCTGTTTACTGATCCGCAAACGTCGCGGATGTCAGGGATTTGTAGCCAATTTGTCCGAACAGATTGACCGTGTTACGATCCTAATCCCCAACGCAATCCGAGATTGAGCGATCGACCGACCTCCGATCTTCAGCCCTTAATTTTGCCTTTCATCCATGGTTCGGGTTTTGTGAGAGCTAAGCCTGGAAAAGAGGAATGCTATGGGGGATAGCGGTAATTATTTACGCCTGCTATTTGAAACCGTATAATTGAAAGGGATATATGCTGCCCTGAAAAACGATTGTTTACCATGTAAGGAGAGGGAAGATCATGATTCCAGCAAACCAAAAGCATGCGCAATCTTTATTCGTTCCCACTTAAAATACCAACATTGTAATTACATGGATAAACTCGCTTCTCTTGAATGCAGAGAAGATCGACTGTCACAGCCAAAACGAGCGGTACTTGTATAGGTTTCCTTCAAACTATTTTATTGGCAAAACACAAGGTTTACACGCATTTTCCCTGTAATCTTTCCCACTGCCAACGAACTCGTGATCCCGGGTCTTGAAAACACATAAGTACTTAGTTGTTGAGTGTTTTTGTCATTTTTTAGTCAACTCGCGCCCCTGACCTCATGTGCGATGAAGAAAAAATATTTCGTCATCGGTGTCTATACCTTCATATTATTTCGTGGTAACGTCCAGCACCTCAGCTGAAGCTTGTGCTGATTTTCGCCAAGCTATTGTGTAAAAAGTACACGCAAATGATTCACTTGCAGGCCACGAAGCAAGGCCATGTCAGAGTAAAGAACTACGAACTTATAAGACGTGACGTTGACGAGAGTGGTGTTCCGTGAGGCAAATCCAAATCAGTGGCTCAGTTCAAATATCGCGAGAAACTTCTCGGCTAGTTGCGCATTTTTTTGACTGAACAGGTGTGATTCAAGTAAAGAAACACATTCGAAATGTCAGACTTTTATTGTGAAATAAGGTTAATTTCTGACCAGGTGCATACAGGCCCGCAGCCATGGGTGCATTCGCGGGCAATGCCACCCCAAATCTTTTTGTGCTCTCCCAAATTTTGTTGTTCCCAGAAAAGTTTTTATTGCGCATACAGATCTTTCCCCTGAAAAGTATTTTCTCGCCAAACCCTAAAACCTGGCTATGGGCCTGGGTGCATAGATGCCGACCAGTGACTTTGTGTTTTTGTGGTGTAAAGAATGCAGCTCTAAATAAACCATCCTCGATCGTGAGTTGGGCGAAATAATTGGTCAAAGCGATGATAAAGTGAAACGCCAACGAAATCTCTGTCCACCTCATTTGATGTTTTGTGTTGTTTACTCCGAATTTCCGCCGGCATAACACTAAATTGGTTCGAGTTGTGCAGAACCTTTGCCACGAGCAGGTAGACTCACTTTCTGTCTTGGTTCTGACGCACCAACTGTTTCCGGTTCTTTTCCGGCGAAACGCAGTTCGAGAGCGTTTTACTGATGCATGGAAATACTTTACAAGGGTACGAGGACACAAAAATGACGAAATAGGTGTTTTACGTCAAGCGCGTTGTAACGGCCTTAACATGAAAACTGACACAAAGAAATTGACTGGGGAATTCTTGATAAATCAATAAAACCTAATGAACTTACAAATTGAGAGCAAAGTCTTAACTGCCAAGCTTTGGGCTAACATGAGATTACGCTGGAAATATCGGTCGATGTTGCAAAAATTTACACGTTTCATTCGCGCTCGTGCATTGCACTAGACATGCGAGGAAGCAGTTGCGACCACACAGTCCTAAAGTTCTCTCAAGAAATGTTCAAACCAGAATCAAAATATCAGAAACGCGTTTTCTGAAAACTTGCAATTCAATCTCTATCGAAACAGTTTCTCCAGAAACCTTAAAAATTTTAACTCGTTACGTATAACTGTTAGCTCCCCAAAAATTCAGGTTTGCTTCTTTAAACATTTCTTTCTGAAACTCTACGTAAATTGTTTCAGTGTTACGTTTTGTGGAAAGAAAATTCCAGTTTAATGGAAATATTTGAATACGTCGAAATACTTGTCATGGATTCATTAAATGCCTGGGTTCTGGTATCGCGTTGAGGATTTTTCCTCAACCGTTTTTTTATGAACCAGCCTGAATAGAATTCGAAGAGAAAGCATGCCCCGTCCCCACACACAAGCCTTAACTCGAGACAGTGGCCAGCACCTGTATTTTGTGACTGTGTGCTTGATCAACCAGAAAAAAATCCTTGGTAATAAAGATCATCCAACGGTTTCGATGCCCCCGATTGCATTAGCATTGAAGAAATCGACCTAAATTATGGATTTAAGCGTTGACACAAAAGCCCGGTTAAGCTTCTGACAACTTGTTCTCATGTACGACTTTCCTGAGATTAGGGGTTGTAATGTTGTTGAAGCGACCAGTGGCGATAGCCTTGAAATGGAACAAAAAAGGGTAGTGTGCCACGCACTTGCGATTTCGTGTTTTTTTGTTGTAAGGAACGCCTGACAGCCTTCAATTTAGTGATCATTACATAGTAACTTCCATTCTGAATCTGAATCTCGGAGCGTAGTTTATTACAAATTTCATTTCCCTTATTTTCGTGCTTCAGAATTTAAGTGGGGTTGGGCGCTCCGGCGACGTCCAGATAACGTGTGATTTCAAAGCCTAACCATGGGTTCCCGCGGTTAAAAAAGAGGTTTCTATCTAGTGTTCAGCTTTTCATCCCATTTTCATTCTCTTCGTTTGGCAAACGCCGATTCTTTATTATAATAACAGCGCTGCAAGACGTCTGAAGGTGCTCACCTGGCTGCGTTTATCCAGTTGTGTAATAAGCAAAGATTGGTAAAAGTGGGTTGTCCGCAAAACATCTGGCACGCATTTTGCGAAAGTATTTGTATTTTAGTAAAAGTACTCCGCAAACATGCACTGTAATAGCTTGTGCTTTTTCTTNATCGTTTATTTTTAGAACATACGTTCTCACCAGGCGCGTAGCCAGGTTTGAAGTTTTGGTGGAGGCAAATGCATTTTAAGGGGGCAAGATTTTTGTTTTCATCATACGTTTAAAACATACTGTACGAAAACCTTTCTGGGCACAAGGTCGCACAAAAAAATTGCGTGTCCCGAATGCTCCCCTATTACACACAGACCCGTAACCAGGGGGGGAGCAGGGGGGAGAAGCACCCCCTAGAAAATTTTTCGCCCCGCTGGAAAAATGTGTTGGACATATTTTTAAAATATTGGACATAGTTTAAAAATTTGTCTTCCTCTCAGAAAACTCTTCGTCCCCTGGTGTCCCAAGCTGGTTACGGGCCTGATTACACAACCGCGTCGGCAAATCTTTGCAAGCTTCAAAATAAATCAAGAAGGATACCTCAAAGAACTGGTTTACTTTGTGTAACTGATTACTATTTATGTAGTATAGGCGACAGTAGAAATTTTGCGAGATTTCCAATGGTATTTGGCATTCATATGTTAAATAGATTGATTTGCATATAGCAAAATCTTTGAATAATTTCAGAAAAAGTAGTTTCGTACATCTGACTTCGTACTTCTGAATAAGGCTTCAGACTAAGACATGAACACAGGTGAAATGATAAGTTTCTAAGCCAACAATGACGCTTTTCATGGGCGTCGGAAGGGGGGCAAGGGGAGGCCTTGGCCACTTTTTCCCCCCTGGAAAAATTTAGGAAAAATCCCCTAGTGCCCCCTTCCCTGGAAAAAATCATTACGACGCTCATGACGCCTTGCCAGCTGTTTCGTAAACAGAATTAAAGATAAATATTACGGTAGTAGCCTACTTACCCGTACCAAACACGAAATTCATGTAGTCACATACGTTTTGACCAAGAAAATGTATTTTCCGTCAACACAACATTTTACTCAACTAACAACAACTTATCTTAAGAATGGCCGTTACTGTGCCACAAAATTGACATGTTTTCGCAATATCGCATGTTTATCTTCGGGAAAAATTCTTAACGATCAATAAATCACCAAAAGCTTACATATGAGACATTTGCAATCGTTTTATATTTGACTCATGAGACCATCGGCAATATGCGTCTGCGTTATTAAAGCTAGACAATATTCATTATCGAAGTGACCGTTCCTTGGTAATCTCTTTCCAGTAGATCCCTTCGAATACACATTTGGGTCAATTGAGAGCTCGAAACGATGCTGTGAGATTTACAATACTGGTTTCTTATCAAAATATAGTATCTTCTTTTTACTGTGTGATTTTTCCATCAAAGTTTCATTGTGTACAAAGGCTCAAAGTTTCAAGCTGTTTGCCATAGCGGTAAGCGAATGGTAAATTATTATGAGAGCGTTCCTTTCGAAAAAAAAAGAATAGTTGTTGGCCAAAGACTGTAAATCCAGATCAATGCAGTTGCAGCAGACCTGTGGGGTTGACTGAAATAACCGTAACTTTAGAAAATGTCCCTGAACACGAATACAGCGTGAGCCGTTTTGGCAAGAAAGAAGTGCAAACAAAGCCGTTCGCTCATGTGTGGTTTGGACAGAATTGACTTGTGTTACTTATATTCCAGGTTTGGTTTCAAAACCGCCGAGCAAAGCATCGGAAACAGGAAAATACGAAGAAAGCGCCCGGTCGTCCACCGCACAACATCAACTTAACCAACTGCTCAGGTATTGATCGGATCGCATCTTGTCTCGGACAAGCGACAGTCACACTTAGGCCAGGTCCTATTCGCTGCTGTACGCGCTTCTGTTCGTTCGCTGCCAGGCGGTTTGAATCTCAAGTAATGCAGATCAGCCACAAGGCGGTTTTCAACGTGGGTGGTGCGGTGTTGCACAGATATAAGGCAAAGTTAGTGGCAGTGCAATTGAATTTTTAAAAATGTAAGGCAAGGCAGCTTGTGTTCCAAGCAGGGGAACCCCCGGAACGTGAGGTGAGAATTCCACAAGCTTGACAAAGCGATTTAAAGTTTTCAAAGGTTTTGCTTATATTGGCGAGACAGGGTTTATAGCTTTTAGGAAACGAGAGCCTGATGATCCTGTAATGCAAAGGAATCTCATGCGAAAATAATTTACTTATTTCCGTAAACGTTGCCTTTAGGTTGACAAGATTCCACCGGACTTCAAACAAAACAAATAAAGGAGCGGCTTGGCTAACACTAGTACGATCTGTGAAATGATCATAATTCGAATGTGTGTATAACTCTTCAAAGCATTTACAAGTTTTCACAGCGCTGTGGCCTGTTGCGCGTTTCATTTACCACTGCATGAAACTTGTAGCAAAGCTTATGCAAAATTGAGAGCAAGTGAAAAGATCTGGAAGAAACCAAATTAATTCGAAAATAAACAAAGCTTTTAATTATTTTTTGAAGCATAAAACAAACAAACATTTTCCAGGGCTAGGTAAGGTATTTTTTTATATTGAACTACCGCATGTAGTGTATGAAATATGCAAGGATATTTAACTGTAATACCAAAATTTTATACTTTTCAATATATCATCCTACAAGCATGGCTCAAGGTGGACCAAAAAATGTATAAATGGGCTGACATTTCAAACAAAGTGGATTTATACTGCGTTTATCGCTAATGGGAAATGCTTACTGATATGTTCCTTGTAAGCTGGGCTGATCACATGCCCGTAGCCACGGAGGGGGCATTCGGGGGTGTTGCTCCCCCCAATTTTTGTTGTTCCCCCCAAATTTTATTGTGCCCAGAAAATTTTTTATTAAAACATATAATATAAACAAAAATGTTGCCCCCCTAAAAATGTTTTGTTCTCCCCCAAACTTTGAAACCCGACTACGGGCCTGGCTGATCATAGGCAGGCAGCCTACATCATACCGAAAAACTACGGAATTGCTTTTTTTCCGAGCAGCATGTAGGTTTGTCCGTTCCTTGTCGTTGCCTTACATGCAGTATAATCGCCTCAGTTAAGGCAGAACGCTACTTACTCAGTTGCTCATGCACAGTTACTGTCTACATTTGCCTGAGAAAACATGCTGTTCAATTGCCACTGCGTTTTCGGTCTTCCACTAGTCACAATTTTACCAACACAAGTTGGTTGTTGCTAAAACATTCTCCAAGTTCGACTGTTTTCGCACCGTGACTTTCAGCGCATGGCATTTACGTACGGAAAACGCGAAGTTCTTAAACGTTTTTGTTTTAGAGCATGACGAAAATCAGCCGTTTCGTTGCACAGGCGAACCGCTGAAGGCCGAGGAGTTGGAGGCCCGCGAGCGTCAGAAGCAGCAGCGAAGAAACAGGAAGGTGCTGCAAGCGTGCGAGAGGCGGATGGCGTTCGCAGCCGGTGCGTGTGCGCACGAGGGGGGTGTACAGTGCGCCGACCCAGCTGCTGGCGTCAGAAACGTGGAACGGCTGGCTCTTGGGATCGATCCGTTCTTGCCCGGCCGAGCCCTCAACTTTTCCAGCATCGCTGGCAGTCGCCTGCGAGACGAGTTGGGATATTCTGCGAAGACAGAGCCGCTGTTGAGCAAGGAACGCGACGATGAACGCGACAACTCACTTGCCTCGTTTGAATCGAATGCGCAAGAGCAGGAATTGCATTGTGACGCGAAAACATCTACTGAGAACACCATTCCTCCAACCCCGAGTGCACTGACAGCTTCGACATCGTCGAAAACTGTCCAGTGCTCTCACAGTATCGACAAGTTACTGGGACTTGACCACGTCCAGCCTAGTTCCTGTTCGGCCAGCCACGTGCCAGACCACGGCTCATCTACGTCATCTGCGTGCTTGCTGGAGTCAGCCTGGTTCGATTTTTTTCAAAAAATGTCGTTGCTGCGAAGAGCACAGGGTTTGAACTCAGGCCCCAGCGATCTTCAACGACTTGTCAACGCGCTACGCTACCGTGATCAGTGTCAGCGATTTGGAAGTCTTCTGGCCAAAGCCATGAACCAGAAATTGGAGTGAAAAAGCGAAATCCTCGTCCGTTGTTCGCAAGATTTTAACCAGCAAGTCCAGGGGTGCGCCACCTTTTGCTATTCACGGTCGCATTACGTTTGTTTTGTTGAATTACGGCCGCCAGTTAGTTCAAGATATTTTTATTTTTTTGCATAGCTTCTGTTCTGATTCCACACACTGAGCCTAGCCTGCTCCTACACGTCTGGTTGTCCGTCTTTCTACTGTTAAGTATCCTCGTACAGTAGTATACAAAGAGTTTTTCATTAGTGCACGGCCACTATAACTGATATTTTAAATTAAGCTACATGTGCACGCCCGCGGGTTGTGCGCCTCTCCACTGAGCTAGTCTAATAATTCAATTTTTTATCCACACCGCGTTGCATTTGCTAATGCATGATTCGTTTTGTCTTATACGAACCCTCAAGATACGCGTGGCATGTTCAGAATTCCAGCATAGCCACCTTATCGCCCTCGTTCCGTGAGAGCCGTTTCAAATTTTCTGATGCCTTCTTGCTAAAGCAGGTGTAGGAAGAGGAAATTACCGGTCACGTGCGCGGTCACGTGCGCGTGCGCTGCAGGCAAACTAAAGTTGTTCAGTGTCGGAGCACACTGCAAATTTGAACCTTTCACTTTGTTCTATTTCACAAAAGCGCAAGTGCTATTGAATTTACGGCGCCATGTGCGCGATGTGGAGCTTATACATTGTCCGGCTTTAATCGAATCGAGATTGTTGTTGCAAGACCGGACTGCTGTTTCAGGCCCGTAGCCAGGTTGTAAGGCTTGGGGAGAAAATCATTTTTGGGTCCGGATTTTTGTTTTTATTATATGTTTGAAACACATTTTTCTGGGCACAACAAAATTTGGGGCCACACAAATTATTGGGCGCGGTACTGCCCCAAATGCCCCTCATGGCTACGACAGAAC
>JGI24159J19872_10002959_pt1 | contig 20735 bp, 10 predicted proteins | sample Ectturendosymbi4_FD_19872 | JGI IMG/M metagenome (IMG submission 19872) | reverse complement strand
AAAATATTTAAATGTTAAAAGTCGGTTGTTTTCCCCAGCCCTAATAAAATTTCTGGCTACCTGCCTGGTTGCCCTGCTAGTATTTACCAAAAGATCTTGTGTTTTGTTTTTGATTTGATCTATGAGTGATGAATTATTAGTAGCGGTATATTTTATTTATCGAAACTGACCAAATTTGAATTGATTCTCACAATTTTTTAGCATAATTGTGTCTCTTAAGCTCTCAGAATGAATGTCTTTTCATATTAAATGCAGTGCTAATGCTAGATATTTGGCCATAGCACCATTGTATACTGGTATACACTACGAGTTGGTATACCACCACGATGGGCGTAGCCAGGTATCAATTCCGTAATGTGCCCCCAATTTGGCCAATTTTACAAAAAGGTTGTACTACGGTTGAATGAACATGGTGACGTCATCGAAACGCTTACAATAAGGTTTTCCCCCCCAAAGTTTTTAACAAACTCGGTCCCTGGTCGCAGATGTAATTAAATACTATGACGAATTGATACAGAACTAGCCAGTCACGCCAATCAATGCGAACAATATCGGGAATCGCCTCTGCCTGCAACGTTTGGTTTCTGTCATAAAATTTATTGCTGAGCGAGGACTGGCGTTTGGAGATGATGAAAACGTTGGATCGCCCAGAAAGGTTTTCCAAAAAATTTTCAAGACTCTTTTCAAGCAAATCTTAAAAAAAGAAGATGCAATGCCTCTGGCCATTGGTTTGCCAACAGTTTCACAAATCGCTCGTTAATCCTTATCAAACACCATGTTGCATCATTACGTTTTGCTACAGTTGAGTAAAGAAACGTGACGTCACAAGATTACGTCATAAACATGTATGATATGTGGAAATACTAGTGACTTCATCGATCATCCCCTACCTAAAAATTATGTGGGGCCTTCCACCACGCCTGGGCCCCAGGCCCCCCACAATCTAAATCCGGCGCTGAGCAGGCGTAAAACTTATTTTGCAGAATATTCTCAACAAAGTCGTTCATTTTAATATTCACACTGAATTTTCCTCTGACTAATCCTCAAAAGCTGACTTTTCAACCCTGCGGTGATTTATGACTGTCTTGTCATAAGCGAAACACGCGCTAACTCTAAACCTAAATAGATTCAGACAAATAGACAATGAGCAATATGATTCTCACAAAGATCCCTGCACAGTCTACGTTAGGATTTTATATCATCATCACCTTAATGCAACTTAATCCTTCGATTATCATGTCGACTGTCAAATTCATCAACGAAATCATCTAAATCTGTTTTTCAGCTTGTATCTTTCGACTGAAAGTACATCAATGTTACCCAGTGTTTCACTGGTCATGGAATTTCTGGGAAAATTTTCGCTAATTTCAATTTTGAAAAACTGCTTTCACAAATCTTTTGCCACTGGGACAAGCAACAATCTGACAGTAACATAATCCAGTTCTATCACACTGAAATGCACGAAAGATCCATCTTCCCACCTCTGTGACTGTTTCTTAGTTTCGAATTGAATCTTTCAACACCACGAGCACGGTCAGACTAAGTTTCACGCAGGATCCGAGCAACCACTGGTTTGTTGTCGTCATAAACAACTCTATACTTACCCGAACGCCTACAACAGCAACACAGCTTGCCATGCATTTGGGAAATATTGAATGCAGGCTAGAGGGTTTCTAAATTATCGTTTAAAATTTATCTGGCCAAAGGCTATCTACTATATATGTCAACCAAACGAATTGAAATGGGAAATTATGAAAAAAACTGGGGGGTCAAAGAGGAGGCCAACCAAAAATCTGGGATGCCATGGCCAGACCAGGGTCTTCCAAGAACGAGTTTCCAAGAATCTCAATATGACCGTTGGTCAAGCCGCATGCCGATTATTATGTCGATATCCTCAAAGTACGTTGACTGCTTCCTGTGTTTGCGGAATCGTACCGATTGTTACGTGTGAATCAGGCGAAAGAACTTGTGGCTGTGCGTGTTTGAAATGCACTTAATCACAACTAAAATAAGGTTGTACTGCAGATAAGAGCTACGTAGGATTAGCGGCATTATATCCTACAAGAAAAGCATAGTTGCTTCTTCTGACCAGTACTGTAGTTTTGTTAGCGTTTCTATTACGCAAAGTTCGTTGGTATTTTCAGATGTTATTTTTAATCAGATTTCTATTGAGTACTTACGCAAGTTTGTACTGCTCCCACGTTAAGCAGATCAGAGAAGATCTTAATGAGCTTGAAGTGCAAGCAAAAGTCACTTTGTCAACTGGCAACCACAGAACTCTACCCCAAAGAGAAAAAGAAAAGGTAACAGCAAGAAAATGACAAAAGCGCGTTTGGGTCTGACTCTGATGCCTTAAAATTAGTGGTTTTTATTTTATCCAACCACGCGAAGTCTTCTTTCTTAGTTTCATGGTCACTAACTGCTCGGGAGAAAGGTGTTTTTCAAGATTCAGAAGAATTAAAAATGAATTAAAGGGTCGCAATGTTCCAGGAAAGGTTGCCCACACTAAGCATTGGGAACATTAAAAGCAGGGGTGTAGTGGAGCGAGTACGCATGGGAACGGCGTTCCCACACATTTTTCAAGTTTTGCTTCAAAATGAGTTTGAAGCTGCTTTAAAATGGCTGTTTTTTCAGTGCGTTCCCACACCTTTTTTGTTGCAGAAAAATCGAGTGGTTTATTGTAAGATCGGATTGCACTCTTCGCATGACTTGATAATTATTCTTTATTGCAGCAGTTTACATCATTTTGGCTAGCTATTTGTTGTTGCTTATCGTTTTGACCATTCATTTCAACAAACGTATAGCCAGTGAATGAAAGATTTGACAGTTAAAGCATCATAATAAATCTTTGTATTACGTCACAAACAGCTTGACGCGCAGTCTCGCGCCNCTCTATCTTTTTGGTAAACCTCGGTTATAATGCATGTATCCTTGTGCAAAACTGTTTTGGCTTCATATCAGCTGTGAATCGCATTGCGGTGAATATACTGTACAGTATAATCGCCTGCTTAACTCGAACCAGAAAACACAAAAATGGTAACCATTAATATTTGAACGCAGCTCTGTGCCAGTTAAGGCTTAGAGCCTGAAAAGAAACCCTGTTCCATTTCGATTTATGGTTCGCCAACAGGGACACCGGAACAGTGATAGGGCAGCGGGGGCAGTAAAAGAGTTGAAGGCAATGAAATTTATAAGAAACAAAAAAAATCGTTACTAATGTTTCTTTCTGTTCAGCAGCGATGTTGACCTCAAAAATAATAACAGGAATTTTAGAAAATCATTCTGAAGTTTCTGGGTGCACGAATAGCTGGAATAAATTTGTTTCAAGTTGATCTTGATCAACCATAAAAATGCGTATGATACTTTTATGAAAAAGCACTTCCTCCTTCGTTGCCGCCCTTATGAAAGGGCACAGGGGCAATGTCCCCGTCATGCCTTTGCTCTCCGGTGTCCCTGTTCGCCAAAACCGACTGGTAACTGGTTTTTCGGATACGGTTCGGTTCGACTCCTCCCTGGTTATGTGTACGATGATAGCGCTTATAGGATTACATCTTCTAACAAAACCTGCACACCCCGACCCCGTCTACAACCGCTGCATCTCCCGGAGGCATTCCTTCCTGGTTTCACGTGTCCCCTATACTTTGTAGTTGTTTTCGTTTCAGAAACTGTAAACTTCGTAACTCTGGTCTCCCTTTGTTTGGTATATCAATTACTTTTTTTTTCTTTCTTTTGTTATGAATATTTGATTATAAATAGCAGTCACATACTAATGGTTATATAGCCGTAATGGCCACCAAAGTACTTTTCACAACTTTAGGGACATCTTGACAAGATAATCTTAAGGGCAATTTTCCGTATCCTAGCCCCACGTTCATTTTTTGATGATGCTCTTGTGTATTTATAATGTTTATACTGGCGGCTAAACTTGGATACAATACTCCCTTTATGTTCATCCTTCAAGAACTACACTACTGTGAACCAGTTCGAGGTTAAAAACCTTGTCTAGGTCTTATAGAGACTGCCTGGTGCTCGTTCAGAACTTTAGAGTGCTATTTCACAAGCGATTCGGACTGTCAGAAAATACCGGTTTTGAAACAAAAGACACTGCCTTGTAGCCTTGCACCTAGCATCATATCGTCGTAGCGTATAATCGTACGTGGTTGCTATAGCCTTTTACGGCCCGAAATATAGGTTAACCGAGTGCAGCGACCAACTGTTTGCAAGCTCTTTTAATCCTTCTTATCCATCGAAATGAAATAAATGAAGTGTGACCACAGACTGTGTGATATAAACCGATCCAACGTAAATGCATTTTTTCATCTGGGAACGATGCTACTCACAGTCACCCATCACTGCACTGCTTGGCCGGTGAAAGCAGTTTCTAAAACTACAATAACTGTTAGAAAACGTCACCGACTTCCAAGAATGTGCGAGCTGTCACGAACTAGAAACATCACGTTAAAACGCATGCTGTGTCGAAATTACGGCACAGCCGTAATTCTAGTGTTAAAAGATTTTGTCTATTACTGTTTAGTTATTTAACTTTTATCTTTTGTAGTTTGTTTCTGAACTTGCGTTTCTCAATTTACCTTTCGCTAACATGCAGTATGATTTTTACGTTGAATAAATCAACTTACACATAACTGAGTTGCCCAAAAATTACAATCATTTTCTTATACTATAGGCTGTTGGTTTCAGCTTTTTGTTTTTGGTTATCAGCTTATTTCCTGTTTTGATGTACATTATCAAACTTATTAGTCCAATAGAAAATCACTTCAAGACATTAAAAAGAAAGCGGCAAGGTTGTTTTGTACACACGAAACTATAAAGTGGTTATTGTGTGTCAAGGAAGCAGACACAGATGGCACCGGAACTACGGTTGATGTGGAATTGTTCAGGAAAGTTGTCTTGTGTGAGTGGCAGTGATTTATTGCTTTTGGCATGTTACAGCTGTATTTCCAACACAAACTTGTTACTGACCCATGTTGTGGACTGATCAGATACAATTGTTGTATTCTAAATACCTACGATCAGTGGCGTAAGTGACGGGAGGGTAGGGGTGCGCGTCGCCCCCCTGGAAAGCTAAATGTAAAAAATGGACCCCCCTCCGAGATTTCATGAACTGCAGAACATGAAAGTGCTTCTAAATTTTTGGAGATCCGTTGGGCTTGACATTTTAAATACTGAAATAGTACAGTGAGTAGCAAACCAATAATCATCAAATGGATCGTGAATTCGAAGTTGTTGCAGTGCAGCGGCGTGCATTGTACAACACATCATCTTACACGTGCATACTGTGTGTGATGTAATAATCAGTGATGGAGTCTCGAGACTTGGTCTCGTCTCGAGACCCATTTTTGCGAGTGTCGGTCTCGAAGGCTACAGGTCTCGAGACTGAAATTTTTGAATATTGCGAAGAAATGGTTTATTAAATTTGCTATAATTCAACGATTTTTTGTTTGTTGTATTTGCAGGTAAGAAACAACAAAAACACGTCGGAAAAATGCCAGAAATTTCAAAAAATTCAAGTCAGAAATGATGATGACATTAAAAAAAAATTTTGACAAAATGCATAAATTTTGAAGTCTCGAGTCTCGGTCTCGTCTCGTCTCGAAATTTTAACCAGGTCTTGGTCTCTGTCTCGAAGGTTACGGTCTCGACTACATCACTAGTAACAATCGCCCGTAGTTGCGAAACATTGCAGCCATTTGCGGCCTTCTACTTGCTTTGGATTGCGTGATGGAGTTGTGAATAAGTTTATGTCTGAAAGCTGTCATGTAGCCTACATTTCCATGAAATTAGGCAGTGACCTTGATATGAGAATGCTGAGAAAGTTGTGCAGTGACACTACAACTTTCCTTTTTGTTTTGCAAAGCCAATTAACAAATCTGTCTGCAATTCATCGCTGGATGTTGAACCAACGGTGTTGATTTTAGCATCTCGGCTGAAGGCGACAACTTCGTTTTTCTGGCCATCCCAGCGGGTGCCGCGGCTTTCGCCTGCGCAGCGCACTTCATACCTACTTGAAGTGAAGTATGCGATTAAGCTCATAGTATGGGTCGCGACCCAAACAAGAGTTGCGATTTCGCAGAGTCAGAAAATAAGTTGCGCCGAGACGATCAAAAATCTAAGCTTGCAATTTGAGTTGCAATTTTTCAAACTTGTGCTTGTCTGTTTGCAGTGTAGCGTAGGCACATGAGAAAAGAGTAGAATGCTGACATCGAAAACGAACTTAACTACCTACTGCCAAAAATCATCCATACAGTCAACATTTTTGTCATGTTAACATACGCTGCTTGAGGCTTGGGTCGCAAGATGTTCACCAAACTCAGATTTCAGTAACGCTCGAAAAAGTTTTGGAACCGCTGGTTACTAGCAATATGCAATTATTGTCAGGAGTCGTCTGATAAACACCCACATCCGGATTCATATTATCATTTCTCAACTTTTTCTGAGTATTGCGAACGCTCTGTGGCAGTTTGGCACTAACGTTACCAATCAATAAAAATTTTGGTGTGTATCCCATCTCTTTACAGTGATTTTTGTAATGTTGATTATGCAGTACAGATTGCAGTGTTGACAACAAAATACGAATATGTACAATATAAATATACGAAATAGGAATAAATATGAAATCTGGTGCTCAAAAACGTAAAGAGAAAGCACAACAGCAATTTCAAAGATCTGCTGCAAAGTCCAGAGAGCCGACAGATTTTTTTGCTGCTTCCATCACTCCTACTAACAACAATTTAGCTGAAAAAGCCTGTAATGCTTTACTAGTAATTATCCAACTTCAAAGACAAAGTTTTCTTGCCTTTGCTGCAGCAAATTTATTGAATATTTCGTCAAAAAATGATATAATTTAAAAGGCCACATGTATTAGCCTAGGAAATATCTAACNCCATATACGCTGCGGAGATGNTCTAGGTCAGCAATTTNGTGATCTGAATTTCGACAATGAAATGTCCACGGAGATGTTCAGTTTATGGGTCAACTCAAATAAAAAACACATGTAGCAGTAAGTGAAAAGTTTACGTTTATGACTAGTATGCTCAAAGCAGTTGCGCAGTATCAATCAATAGTTTGAAAAAGTAGTCAGTATTTGGTTGCATTACTCCTTCACCCGCCATGTTGAGGATATCCGCAAGCGAAATGCGTAATTAAATTGATTTTATAATTAATGCCAACCGTCAAATCGTGCTTTACATTAAATGAATACAAACGGTTGTCCGCCTCATCCTAAAAATATCTCACAAAAAAATTTGATACGTCGATCAAAACAATTTACATGCTTTTGTACGCCACTGAGCATCCCCATCCGATATTTTTAGCCATTTGCTTCATTCAGAACCTGATGTTAAAATGTNCTCATTTCTTCCCACTACCGGATTAATATTTGATGAGAAGTGAAAGCAGGCATAGCTGGTGCGCTGTTTCAGTGTTTGGCATTCCCTGTGTTCATGGGTGTCCGCAGGAGGGACAAACTGGGAAATTGCCACAACCCGCAAATTGGAACTAAGAACCAAAAATTTCTAGAAAACCTGAAGTCAGCAGCTTAATTGACTTAATTCTTGCAATCACGGTTTTATTTTCCGATATGACACTCCCACTGCGCAAGAGCCGGGTTCACTGTTGTGGTGTCGTGCAATTTTGAGCTACATTGCCTGCAGAGGCATGTTGCAAAACTTGGGTGGGGATAATTCTAAAATTAGCCTTCATTGCGTAGCAGTAACATGGCAACAAAGGTTCACTTCAAGTTGCGGTAGTAGGTGACTGGCCGCATGTGACTGTTNAAGACATCTGTGGCACGTAATGCAGCGAGACAGTGACTGCTGATTGCAGTAAGTCACGCACTTTACTTTTATACGATGTGAAAAGAAACCTTGCTGCCAACGAAGCGCATTTTTGGAACTGTTGCCGTAACATGGGTCATTTTCTTTGTAGTGTAGAAAGGGTAAAGCGTTATGTGAACGGCCACGGCACTGTATCGTCAGCAGCCTGAAATAGGCAAGCAGATGCCGACTTTGCCGATCAATGGGAAAAGTTCTGTGAACGCCTATGCCTGTGTTGTTTGTTTATAATGTAACATCTACTTTGTACAGTGGCGATTCTATGTAAAGGACTTTTAGCTTTGAGCTGTTCTTGTTTCTTACAGGGTGTTGCTCTAGTCTTACCGACCGCAAACCATGTGTGTCGGACCGAGGCCGCCTTGATAAAGCGTGTTTATCACGGTGGCCCCAGTAGGACTGCACGAGTCCTACTGGGGCCGCTACGATGCATTCGTTACGCTACGATGCATTCGTATCGGCGTTCCGTCAGCGATAGGTGTTTTCTTTGCAACAAATTTCGAAGAAATCTATTTCCGAAACGGTGTTGACTCCATACGCCACCTGTGAACGAAGATCACCAGAAGTAAAAGCAATATCGCCTTGCCTGAAAGCGAAGCCAAACTCTTAAAATATTCCCAGTTTGTGGAGTAGAACAATACCGAACTACGATTTTTAGGAAGTATAGGCTGAGACGTGAAATGTCATCCATTTTTGTAAACTGATTGAATTAAAGTTTTGGATACTTTGTACTGTACGTATGCTTCGGAAATGACAAATAAACTTTACATCAGCCAAGTATATAGATATTTCGCTTACAAGTATACTAATAAGCATTTCTTTCTATTACTGCGGTGAAGGCAGATCTAATTATTAAAGACAAAACCACTACAAAAATGGCAGATTTTCTTATAATTTTGAGCAATTTTTCCACTTTGTTACTGCACATTTTACGCACTTATGATCAAGCCTGTAACCAAGGGGAGATTCTCCCCCCTGGAAAATGTATAGGACATATTTAAAATTATTGGACATAGTTTAAAAAATTTGGGCCCCTCTCAGAAAACTCTTCGCCCCCCTTGGTGTCCCAAGCTGGTTACGGGCTTTTTGGAGAAAGTTTTACCTCAAAAGGTAAATTGATGTTTTTCCTCCAATAATTGCATTATACAGCATTTCGTCTACAACCATGGGATAAACTTTGGCACGGTCTTTTCAAGGAAGACTTGACACAAGAATCTATAGGTGCGAATGCGGTGTGAAAGTTAGTTTTTTGCTGTTTTCAAAACTGCTGGGCGATTTGCAACGTCATAACCATGCGATAGTTTTACGTTCCATCTTTATGGCGTTACGTCATGAACGCCAAAATACTGTAAGTGCTATTGTATTGAACGGAATGCACGAGTGAAAATGCTGAAAGGTGATCGCCGATGTCTCGTACTGCGTTACGCTTTACTAAAAAAGATATGTGTAGTTGATCATAATAGCTGAAAATTTCAAATAAAATTATATTTAAGAACGCCACAAGGTTGGTGCTATACCAAAAAACTAAGGAAGCGCCGTTTCATTTTCAAATGAAAGGGGACAACGTTCACCCACCACTAAATTTACGTGGACTCGTAACTTCTGCGTTAACGCTAAGATAAAGATATTGTGCCGCTGAACCTATAAGTGTTTAAGATTTGTGATGCGGATCTCTACAGAATATTCCGCGTTGCAAGTGTTTTCAATCACTTGATCATTTTGTACATGGAGCTTGCCGGTGTGATGGGCCGATACAAGCAGAAACTGAAAAAAAACAATTTCGAATTTTTTCATCTTGTTTCTGGGGTTGCATTGGCAAAATTCCGCATAGAAATGATGAACCACGTAACTAACAGCATTATAATGCGACCGAAAACATCAAATGCGACTGAAGATATCAAAATGTAATCACCACGGATGGTGCAGTGAGTCCGGAAAGAAGCACGTTGGTGTGCTGCAAAGTAAGATTCAATAAACTCCATAGAGCTAAACTCCAACATTTGAGTTATCCGCCGAAGTTTATCAACTTTGTTGTCTTTCCGTTATTTTCCGTAAGCTTTAAAAATAGAATATGGCACATCTTCAGCATTGGTACAGTTATATTGTTGATAAAGCATATAATGGTTAACTTTTTTGTCAATGCTTTTGCAGCATAGCGTCATACGCAAATCATTTAAAGATGATGGTTGCGCAACGCGGCTATACAAAGCAGAACGTGATAAATGTTTGCTGCTGGAAATGAAGAACTTCGGCATTAACCAGAAAAAAGCACGTGTTCAATCAAAAAGCTGTACAGTACAGGGTCTTCCCGCCATGATTAGACCAACCACTCATATCAGAAAGAAACGAAAACCAAGCACGTATTCATGTCACTATATCGTGCACAAAGACGAATGCGCAAAAATGTCTTTGGATGGTTTAAGCGTCATCTGTTTAATTAACAGTTAATACACGTTTTCCATGTTTTAAATATTATTTAGACAATTTTCGTCTTTCGCATACTTGGTTGGTAGATGCAAAATGTTTTATGCCACCAGTACTATCTCACAATTCTTCGTGATAATCTTTAACATTGACGTGAACGCCTTCACCCAAGAGTGTAGCCATTTTCTCCCGCACGAGTTCTTTACAGTCTCCATCGCAGTCTTTTTCATCTATGCTTAACTGGTAGCGAAGTACATTTTCGCCAGGTTTTTCTGAAACAAATGGTGTTGGAAAAATAAATATCTGACTAACAATGAGCTCATGCCGATGCTTCAAAGCATAGGAAACAAATTATGGTCCACACTACCCAAACCAATCAATCAGCCAAACACATTCAAATGCAGCAATCTACCTTACAGCAAAAATGTTTACAGCAATGTTTCGATTGGTACGCCTTTTCACTGTACGACGACAATACGCGCATAATATAATACCGGCAAAACTAGAATTTTTGTCTTAACATCACGCGAAAGCTATGAAAAATCAGACTAACTGCAATGGTGTATCGAGGACGAGGAGGAACGTCATTCCCTTTTTATTTGAAGAAGGAAGCGCGTTTCGGTAATTAGTCTCCATAAAGGCGACGCAGTCGAATGTATCAGCAAATTTCTTAAAAGGAGATAGATTTCACGCAACAGCGTGCCCTTGCTTTTTCAAATGGCACTCAAATATTGGCGATGATGTGGTTATATTTGTGAATATCCATGAAAGAACACTTGGCTTTTATCTTAAGTTGTGTTGGCTATTTTTTGGCGCAACACCACTGACCCACTGCCACAGTTTTCAACCGTTTTACCTAGACTGTTCAACTGTAGTTGAGTTGCAGTTAATTTTTATGGAATCTTGAAATCGGGGAAGCCAAAAGTTTCACTCGGGCTCCAACATTCTCACCTCTACTTGTGCCTGTTGTTCCGAAATATTCACCTGCAGACTTTTGCCATTTTTCTAATCCATACAGCATAAATGACAACTCCATACGTTACTACAGCAAGTTCAAGCTCCGTAAACACTACTGTTTAGGCCCGAGTGTTACAGCGTGACTCTTCGCAAAAATCCTATCTCTCTGCCGCTTGCACTTAATAGCATTCTTCCAGCCATTAGTCACTGGCCATAGGTGAGGATCGGACCAAAGACCGATTAAAAAACAGACAGCTTTGCGGTGTTTGAAAGCTGTCACTTTGTCACCACAGAGTGATAAAGCTCAAGCAGAACTGCGTTTGCTTTACCAATCCGTGAATCAACCTGCTTATTCCTCCACTCGTGAATATCACCCCAAGGTGCTTGGACTTCTTCACCTACTGCAGTGTATCGCCGCGTACGCAGCAATGCATTGCCTTGGGTTTCTGGAAAGACATAATATGTCGGTCTTTTACTGCCGATTTTCTTCGGGCTTGGTCGCACGCAGCAGAAAACCGATCAAGTATCTACAGTATTGAAGGCCCCGTTCAAAAGATGTTAGCAGTGCCAAACCGTCTGCAAAAACTATACGGTTGATTTTGCCGCTCCCAACAGTAACACCCGCGTTGACTCGGCTGTTACCGTCTATCCAATTCATATAGACTATGAAGCAGGGGCGGATCCAGAGGGGGCGATCGCTCCCTTAAAACCTACGAAAGTAACTTGATTCGCCTTGATTTTGTACAAATCGTGAAAACAGCATTCACGATATAAGGCCATTTTGCCGTCCACTTCTGACATGCTCGCAAGATTGCTCGAAAATTTGCCGGAGAGCGAAAATTTTGTCTGTAATTCTACGTTCAGGGCGAAAGCACATTGGGTATGCTCCAGCTTTGGTTCATTTATTTCGCGATATCTTTTTCCAAGGCACTTGGTATACGCTTTTCAAGGGAGGCTGAGGAGAAAGATGCTCCGGTAGTTAGTGCATTCACTCCTGTCTCCCTTTTTGTGTACGGGGATGATCACCCCAATTTGCCAATCTTTATCTGCTCCTCCAGAACACCAGGCCACGTGACACACAAGAGTCAGCCAAAGAACTCCTTCATTCAAGGCCTTGAACGTTTCAGGTCGGATTTCGTCAATCGATTTCAACGATCATGAAAATATATAAATTTTAAATTTGTTTAAGCTGCAGTAATTATGGAACTAATAAGTTCAAAGTCTAGTTTTCGCGGTTTAATTGCGGATATTGATTTGTAGTTTAAGGGTAAATGCTTATACAAGCGACACACGGCACTAAACAACATAAGCAGGGGTTTTTTTTAAGGCGTTTTAGGGACCCGATTCGAGGGATACATTGCTGTCAATAAAGTCTATGGAAACCTATTTACTTGTGAGAACTTTGCAGCACAGGAAGATTAAAGTAAATTACGGTCTGTAAGAACCAGGCACACATTCAATAAAAACCATGTATTCGACCAGGCTCAAGACACTGTTCAGGAACATTCCCCCGCAAATTCCGGCCTAAGATATCAAAATATTCTGGCACAAAGCAGACATATATTACTACACTCGTTGAATGCAATCATGCTCTCAAGTTGTTTTCTGTAATGAAATAAGTTACCTGCGGTTTCCGACATCGATGTGTCAGCAGCGAGGAAAATGCACAGCAAAACAACAACAAGGTTCCAGACAACAAGCCTGACAAATTTAGTCATTACGCTAAATGAGACAACAGTTTTTAATTGTGTAATTAATCTTTGCAAAATATTATTTTGCTTGAAAGAGATCAAAGCAATGCTCTGTAAAACTGTAAAAAGTCAGTATTGTAACAGTGCTGTTTAATACACGACGCACGTTCACTATATAATATGGCCACTACTCAACTTCTAAATGGATATAAATGCTACGTAGCCACCGAACCCTGTTCATGAGCAACATCTCAAAGCCACTGATAGAACAAATCAAGGACCGAGTTTCAGGAAAAGGGAGGGATATGTCCCTCCAACTTTTGGCCAAGGGGAACACAATATCTTTTCTCCCCACCAATACTTTTTGATAAAAAATACTGTAGTTGTAGAAATTTCGTGGTGATATTACTGTGGAAAAAACCCAGCACAGAGACGGAGAATAAATTAAAAAAATAGACATTATCATCGCTCAGTCTTTTCTTGGCTATGTTTTTTCGACCAAACTTTCTTCACATTCTATTCTTTTCAGCATCACGTGCACATCCGTCACAAGAGGGATTATGATGAACAGAAGGCAGTTGTAGTGGTGAAGCATCATTACCAGGATTACGAATAAACGCGAAACGTGCTAGTACGCGAAAGTATCTCAGACGCTTTGGTAACCTATGTTCAAGTACGGCTTACAATCCAGGGCGGCTTACATTAATTTTTAGCACCATTTCGTGCGGCTTACATTCAAGGGCGGCTAACAATCCAGCAAATACGATATGCGCGCACGTTTGGTGGACCTACTTTGGGAGTCCGTGTCTTAGAGGTTAGAGCAAACTTGCTGCTCGGCTTCGATTAAACGTGTGTTGGTGTATGTCAGAAGCATGTAAATGTAAAAAGCGCAATCTTAATGGCGTTAACGATGACTTCTTGCTCAACTGCAATATTGGCTGCGAAAAGCATACTGCTCATCTTGCCTTTATAGCATCAAGGTTTCACAAGCGTTTTTGCAAGAAAGTATTGCGAGCAAATGGTGGCTTTCATTCAAAGTAGAAGCTTGGAACTTAACTAAAAAAACTTTCAAAACTTGTCAATTAGGCGTAAATGAAAATAGACTTTGTAATTGCCGGCTTAAATCTGAACATTATTATTCAGAAAAAAACGCCAGAAAAATGCAGAGATGCGCAGAGATAGCTAAATATGCGCAGAGATAGCTAAATATGCGCAGAGATAGCTAAATATTCGCAGAGATAGCACTTTTTGTGCTAAATCTGTCAAATATAATATTTCTATGAACGGCGCCCCATAATCACCAGTTTACTTGTCTGTTTCAGGATGGAATTAGTGGTTGGAACCATTTCGCTTCCACGTGAATTGTTTTCACTTTCGTGTAGCTGTTTTCGTTCATGTGGGGCCGGAACAATTGTGTATGGAAAATTGCGTTTCGAGTTACATGTGTATAGTGCTGTGGAAACTGCATGGTTAGCACAGAATATTCGAAATAGCAGTACAAATGTGCGATTGCATCCAGTGGCGGTTACATGTCTCTTGTGAATAATAACGCTAGAACATATTTAACGATATTTACAATCCTATGTTGGGTTTGGTCATAGCAAATTAATCTTCAAAATAACGGAAAATCACCATGCAGGATAGACATTTATGCTTGCCTCCTACCTTTTCCTTGACCCCGCGGTGCCCCTCCACATTTTCAAATCTAGAATCGCCACTGTCTGAGCCACGGGGGGAAAACTTAAATATAAGGGGCCACCGGCCAGGACACACTAGCAAAAACTCGGAAAAAAAGCTTTAGAAGGCATGGTGTGGTGAATCCGGATGTGGATGGCTATACTAAACAGCACGCCATTGATAGACTTGTAAGTACCCTTGGCAAGATCCATTCCAGCGTCACCCTTGCTATAAAAAGACCCTTAATTACTCTACACATCATCACGTTGTGCGTTACAGTGATAACAAAGGATGTTTGTTGTACATTAGATTAATAAAATTTAAACTAAATTGTGACATAGCTTGCCTAGCATATGTGAAGTTGAAATTAATAGGAAAAGCATTAACCCTTCTGCAGCAAACTGAGACAGTGTAGTACCTCTATCTTTTCATAAATTACTTGAACGTGCAGTGGCGTACGCAGATAATTTTCATGGGGGGTTTTCATTCAGTGGCATATGGTGGTCATATGTATTTGGTGTGCACTGTTTGTGACGTCACAATTTGACCTCATATTCATATTTCCAAACCAACGTTTTGGCGAAGTTTGTTGACACAATATGCATATTCTTCTACAAGCGCTCCCTTTACTTTATGTGTCATTGCACTGAATATAAACTATATCAGCGCTCCAGGTTAGGATATCGGAGGAAAATAAACTCAACGGTACGACACAGCAGTTAACAGCTGAAAAAATATCAGGATGCGCGTTAAATCAGGGGAGTAAAACAACATATTCATCACTACGTCAGGGCAATTTACAACTGCAAAATGAAGCTGCGCTATATTATGTCGAATACGAGCAGTGGAGCATAGAAAATGTGCGACTGGATTGGCTGATGCACATCCCGGTTTGCAAGATCGAATCTTGCTAAACTACACAAGAATTGAGAATGCGCATGAAGTACGCAATAAAACTTTCAATTTTTCGTTATGTGTATAGAACTCCAGGAAACTTTTACTTTTCCTTTTTCCTTGCTGAGATATTATCAAATGCCTGAATGCGTCTATGTTAAACACAGCTGTTTTTGAGCTCGTGCAATAGTTCTATCATGCTACAGTAATTGGTAACGTAGCCAATGCGGTCAGACATTGCGTTGATCAATCATAGCAGACAAAATAAAGACAATTGTTTCGGATAAAGTGAACTACCGCGGAACACAATCTTAAACATTCGTAGTGGACGGAGGGTCTGCAAACAGTGGTGAGATGGTTTCTGGAAGCAGACGATAACTCAAATTCCCACCAAAGCCTAATTGTTACTTTTTGGCCCATTTACAATGTTCCTTGAAATTTGCATGCAAATTTATTCCGTGGTATTTGCATTAAGTCGACAAATTTACAAGCAAAAAGTATGCGAAAAAAATTAAGCTCCTTTGCACAAGTATTAAAGTTTTTGTTAAATATCAAGCTCAAGGGAGAGGTTTCAACCCCAAAACCCCTTGCGTACGCCCTTGTGAACGTCTGTTCCATTCACTTTCATCATGTTCAGTCACTATTAATTGGGAGATTCGGCACTTTCTGAACTACACAGCTGTATATTTTTGGCATCCCCTTTGGCCCAGCTCCGTAGGCAGCCGCCTAGTTCGCCTAATGGTAGCGCCGGCACTGATACACTTGTTTCTTATTTCACAAATCGAGCATTTTTAGAGTAACAGTAAAACCCCTGCAACATTTTTTTCTAAACTGTGATTCGTTTTTGTACATAACAATGTATCTAGCATCCTAAGCCTCATTCGATTCCTTAACCTTGTTTTTGTAAAGTTACAGTTGACAAAATTTGTCCACTTGCATTTGCAATTGCCAAAGCTAAGCCAGAAAGTGCGCACATTGCAATATCATCAAAAGTGGTTTCTCCTGCAACATTTTACACCTTCTCACACCGACCCAAAATTTTGCTACTGTGCGTCTAAAGCAGTGATTCTTAACCGGGGGAACGGCTCACCAGAGAGGAGCAGTGGCGTATTTATGCAAAGTGGCGCCCATGGCAAAATTTAAATCTGCGCCCTTTCTAATAATTTAAATATTAAATGTAAGCACAATTTTTACGAAAGATAAGCCATAAAGAAAATATTTTTTTTTAACTGAAAATATTTGTGTTTACTTTTGCTCAGAACCGTCGCCAGAAAGTTTTTAATAGTGGGGCTTTGCGTTTATGCGGGGGAGGCTTTGGGTTTGTGCGGGGGGGGCTTGGCACTCTAAAAATTGCCAAAATCTCAACTGATTTATAGGGCTTCATATTTCAATCTGGGGGGGCTTGGAGCTTTGTTTGGGGGGACTAAGCCCCAAAACCCACCCCGTGGCCACGGGACTGCTTTTGCTTTAAACTTTTCAGCAAATAAAATATAAATTATCCATGACGATTACAACATATTTCTATACTCATTTATTTCTATTATGATGAACATCAATAACATTCAAATAATAACGTTATCGTAGTCAATGGTCTACATATTGTTGCCTGACAAAATTGTATATCTTACAAAAAAATCAAACAATACATTGCAACTGCAAACGACAGTTTCTTTTGAAACAAAAAACATTCAATCTGAATTGTGCAACAAACTATTTAATGCAATTCATGTATCACTTCTGTTCAAAAAACACAATTCCATCGAAACATAAACATATCCAGCCTTTTCTGGTTATATTATACGAAAATGCTAATTAAAACAAAACAAGTTTCCGTGCCTTTATCGAAGCAAAGTCGTCTACGATTTCATCAAAGTACAGCAAGCGTTTGCTGTTTCCTCCCTTTCTGTTCTCATCAAAGCTATATCACGTAACTTTCCCTGACTTATTGTTAATCAATGAGGCCCGGAGGTATGAAAGGACCAGTTTCAGTTTACTGAAAGATCGTTCGCCGCTTGCAATAAATACTGTATAACTACCATCATTAGCATTATTCGCAAAGCAATTCGAAGAATGTCAGGAGGACTTCAGGACGCGATAATTTTAAGTTACACCACTTGAAACCAGCATTTTGCAATCTAGACTCTTCTCGTATAGTTGCTTGCCATCTACATCTTAACTGTACACAGCTCCTAAAATGTCACACGTAGATTTTAGTTTTTCACAGTCAGAACCTTTTCACAAGGCATTGGACATCGAACAGAAAGACAAATTTGGACAGAAAAAGCTAGCTCTAAACAAGAATAACAAATCTCTTGCATGAGTTAACATTTTTGCTCAATCCACGCATAGTATTGCTCAACCCAATCTGACTTTTGTTACTTGTGCAGTGTGCACAGACAGTGCATTTTTGCTCAACTAGCACGACAATGATACTAACTGCTAATTTTTCGAGGACTAACTAATGTTCTCTACCTTAGTCTCCGGACTGGAGCATTATATTTAGCCTATTTATCGGACACTAGTGGCGATCGAAGACGTTTCATAAGGCGGAGTGGGCCGCAGTAATTTAAGTAATTGTAAATCTGTACGACCTCAACAGCAATTATTTGCGCAACAGTCAGATTCTCACAGTCACGAACTTAAACTCGTCTCAGCCAGATTCTGACTAAGATCTTCTTGCCTGAAATGCAGCAGTACGGACTGACTTATCCTTTCTTATAGCGTGAGAAGGACGAGGTCTCGTAGATATGGCAAGCGAGCGTTCTTGTTCTGTCACAATGTCTGACCCTCGTGCTATAGCATGTCACAATACCACAGTTTTGTCATAATGCTTAGTGGTGCTGGTGTAACACGCCCGACTTAATGCTTTAGGTAAGGGCGCGGTGTTGATGCAGCTTTGCAGTTTATGAATGCATGGGGAAGGGGCATAATGAGGGGGGCAAGAGGGGCACAATTCCCAGTGGCGATTCTAAGGGGGGGCCTGGGTGGGCCATGGCCTCCCCAGATATTTGCTTGGCCTCCCGTTTAGCCCTCCAGTTTTTTTTCTTAATTTCCCGTTTATGTTCGTTTAGTTGACATATGCAGTGTTGCCAAATGCGTTTTGTAAAAATATCGGCCATTTTGCCAACAGCGCCAGATCTGAGCTGTGTCGTAATTCGTAAGCAGCACAGAGAAAACAGAGACAATCAGTATTGTTAAGCCTCGATTAAATAATTTGCCCTATTTGGTTGATTAGTTACATTTCGGTGTGCGTGTGACGTGATAATCACACTAAGGATTGCGTCAACAGCAGCAAATAAACTTCGCTGAAGAAACTGTCCTGACAAGATTCACTACAAGAGTCATTATGATTTGACAAATTCTGCGTTAGTTCCTTCTGAAGTTACGGCAAATTATTTTATTTTCACAATACCGGTTTCAGACATTGATTTTCAAAATACCGGCCTTTGCTAAATTAGCAGTGAAATACCGGCAAGGCCGGTGAAATACCGGCCATCTGACAACCCTAGACATATGCAGTAGATATCTTTCCGCCAGCAAGATTTTAAACGATAATTTAGAAACCCTCTAGCCTGCATTCAATATTTCCCAAATGGATAAAAAGCTGTGTTGTTGTTTTTGACGGTCGGGTAGCTAGAGTTGTTTTTGACGACACACACCAGTACTGAGTACAGGGGTCTCCAAACTTTTTTGTCCGAGGGCCACATATGCTATTACATGATAATTCGAGGGCCGGACTTCTTACGTAATGTCATTGTTTCGGGAAACGTTGCATTCCACCAAATCAACAAGCTTTTTATTAATGTATTATTTTTTCATCATTGACAAAATGGCTTCGCGGGCCGCATTTGGCCCGCGGGCCATAGTTTGGAGACCGCTGCTGTTGTAGATGCTCGCATCCTGTGTGAAATTTAGTCAGACCGCGATCGTGGTGTGGAAAAATTCATTTCGAAACTAAGAAACAGGCGCAGAAATGGTAAGATTGATCTTTCGTGCATTTCAGTGTGAGATGGGACTGGATTATATAACTGTCAGCAGATTGTTGCTTGTCCCAGTAGTAAATGTTTCTGAAAGCATTAGAAATTGGTTTCAGTTAATTTATCAGAATTTATCCAGGCTGCAATATTGCGTTCTGCTGCCTTGTGTATGACTTCGAAACATCTTACCTGAGTGGTTCGTAACTGCAGTTTTAACTCTATCCACACATGTCCTGCAGCCTCAGAATTTTGTACGGATTTTCTGTAATGATTCAGAAACAATTTTCGCGTATTTCAGCTCTTTTCCCAGGAGGCCAAATATCTCTATCAGAAAAACACTTCAAAAAATTCGCAAATCATATTCATTTAGTGAAAATGATTTAAAACATGAAATAACTTTGGTAAAGAATTTGCTTCGGAAGGCGTCGAAGCTGCCTATATCGCTCGAAATTTTTTTATCTTTCATAGCTACTTGAAAATTTGCATTTGGTTGTTACTGGTAGCTGTAACTCTTCCCAATACCAGCGCTTCATGCGAGAGAAGTTTTTCAAAAATGAAATTACCGAAAAAATTCCCCAGAAATTCCATGACCAGTGAAAGATTGGGTAACGTTGATGTCAGTGGCGTATGTAGGGTTTGGCAGGCATGGCACATGCCATGGGCGCCGCTTTGACGGGGGGCGCAAAAACTGCTTGGCAAAATTAAAATCTTTATTTACAGTTTCTTTAACCTCTATTTTGCACCCCATGCATTCATAAACTGCAAAGCTGCATCAATGCCGCGTCCTCACCTAAACTAAAGCATTACGCCGGGCGTGTTGCGCTAGCACCACTAAGCATTATGACAAAATTGCGGTATTGTGACATAACACGAGGGTCAGACATTGTGACAGAACAAGAACGTTCGCTTGCCACGTCCACGAGGCCTCGTCCTTCTCACGCTATAAGAAAGGATAAGTTGGTCCGTACTGCTGCATTTCAGGCAAGTAGATATTAGTCATAATCTGGATAAGATGAGTTTAAGTCCGTGACTGTGAGAATCTGACTGTTATGCAAATAATTGCTGTTGAGGTCGTACAGATCTAGATATTACTTGAACAGCTGCGGCCCACTCCAACTTTATGGAACTTCTTCGATGGCCGCTAATGCCCGATAAATAGGCTGAATACAATGCCCCAGTCCATAAACTAAGGTTGAGAACATTAGTTAGTCGAAAAATTAGCAGTTAGTATCGTTGCCGTAGCAGTTGAGCAAAAAATGTTAACTCAT
>JGI24159J19872_10002957_pt1 | contig 20738 bp, 16 predicted proteins | sample Ectturendosymbi4_FD_19872 | JGI IMG/M metagenome (IMG submission 19872) | reverse complement strand
CACTGAATAGGTAACTTAACTGCAAAGTGGAAATTCCTCCCCTGAACTCATGAAATTCCTCCCTGGGGGGAATTCCTCCCCGGTTGGGAACCACTGGCTTAAATAAAGCTTGATGGCTGTCTCCGACAATCCAAACAAATGCAGCTTCCCTTCAGTAAACTACTTGCTTTTACGGTAAAATATATACTCATCTTGATTCACACAGCACAAAATACATTCTGATGTAAAGCTTGTAAATCGGCCAAGCTGTTACGGACGGCTTCTTAGCGAAGCATACATTTTTAATAACCTACAGCCCTGAACAGGAAGATCTCATTAGTCGGTGAATGCAACGCAAGCCTCGTTTATGTAACGTGAGCTGTCGATAGGTACCCGTTTTTGAGCAGATGTCCTTTTCTCCAACTAGGAAAAACACGGCCGCTTTGCATGATTAAGTTCAGATATTGACATTTGCCAGTCAAACCGCTTTTTTGTTATTGCAGCTTGAGGTCAAGTTTTCTGAACTATTTCCAATAATTTTATTCACAACAGTATGGTTCTGAAAAATCTGGTAAAGCAATGTTGGACAAATTCCCAAAGGCTTGTTGCAATGTTTTGGTTTGTTTTCTAAATTTGCGATTCGGTCGAATNCTTAAACAGGTTTGCTAAGGGTTCAGTTGCAGGTGAGATTTGTCGATAAGCACTCAACTTCACGTTCAAACTTTGGAAAAGAGTCTGCCTGNTAATGGTAATGTGACAACTGCAACGCCGTGATGTTGCTGCAGGAAGTAATTCGGTTAAGAATTTGTAGTACTTTCAATGTGTTTGAAACTTTCAATGCCACCATGATGATCATACCTGTTTGTGGCTTGCGCAAATCAATAAAGTTTTACGAAAAGCAAGGTTTTTCCACTGGCTGTTTTATGTGAAAATATAAAAGTGATTTTTGAAACTTTAGCGTTATTCAGACAAAAAATATTTTTCATTGGTCAAAATATCCATACGAACATGACATCTAGTCAGAAAAGCATAAGTATCAAAAGGAAGTGCATGAATTTCAAAATAAATTAAAGTATATCTAATATCGACTTGACTTTTCGTACCAATAAGAATAACAACAAAGGTCACTGAAGAGAAACTGACTGCCTTGCACTTCCTAAAAAGTGTGAAGTTTGCACGAAGATTCTGCGAAATCTTTATAGCTTTTGCAAAAAGGAGGGGATATCCTCCAACAACAGCAGTTACACCATGTCTCGTTTGGTTTCTCCCTTGTTTTTTTGCAGTCCACGCAGTATTTCACTTCTTGCTTATACAGTTAGGACACAGAAGAAAAAAACTGTTGTTCTACATCTAGCATTCGCAACACCGCTGCACATCCTCGTAAAGTGCTGAATCGCCGACTGAATTCGTTTAATAAAACACGTTCTCGGTGCTACGCGTTAAGACTAATTGAGATGTTGACGTCAACTCTATGTTGAACAAGATGTTGTGTTTCGCCTGTTGTGCATTCTCCACTTCCGGATGCTGCCGGTTTTTGGTTTTGATTTCACCCGTCGCTCGCAAAGCCAATAAGGTTGATTTCTCAGCGCAAATAAAGACGGCCGAAAGAAAAATCTGCTTATTTCCCACGAGACAGGTCATCTTTCTCTACAGGCGAACGACGCATTCAATTTCATTAAAAGTTGCTCGACATCGTGCCCGTTCTCGAAGTAACAACGCGTCTGCTGTCAAGAAAAAATGTGGATTATCGCTGCATCGAACGATAAACGGTCGTAATTGCAATCGGCGATACCTCCGACGTCAGATGACGTAGTGAGGGAAGCAAGAACCTGGGATGTTGAAAGTTCTTTTGTATTTCACAACATCAAGCAAAGGACGTGTACATGAACAGTAGCAGGTTTAGGATGCGCAACACATTGTCAGTTTTTATATTTAAAAAAAAGCATACTTTTTCAATTAACTTGCCAATAAAACTTTTGGGGTCATGTTAACTTACAAAAAAGATTTTTTTAGGTTTCGTTCGAACTATTCACCTAAATGCTGAAGTGACACCAAACGGTTTCCTGTCGTTATTTTCTTTCTAAAGTGTCTTGTGTTTGTCCACATTTCACTTTTCTTGGAAAGCTTCTCATGAAGCTCTAGATGATATGAATTCTTGCTTGCTTTTTGCTCGAAAGCAGAGCATCTTGTCTGCACAGAGGTGTATTCAAGTGCCCTGAGCTCTTTCTGCGGTTTCGTGCCACTACTAGCATGTGTTCGAACCCACACCTTGAAATTGCGCTAATTTCAAAATTTTCTAAACTAATTTTGTCACTTTTCATACCGAAAAGACTTTTGCTGTGAAGCTTTCTTATTACGCAAGCGACTCCAGAGAAAAGATTTTGATGTAGCATTCTCGTCAAAACTAGACTTTTCAGTGTGATCAAGAACCTACTGCTAAACGTTTGGCTGAACGTTTCCCAACTGGAGAATGTTGAAATCGCCGACTGCTGCCATTTTACTTGTTGTTTTACTTCCCGCCCCGTTTCCAGCATTGTGAACGAACAGTTCGCAATGCTCGTCTTTATGACGTCACTGCAACATAGAAAAATTTCCTGAAAAAATCAACAAAATTGCAGCAAAACAAATGCAATCTGGTGCAGCGGAATCGCGGTTCGTGTTGCAGACACAAGCTTTGCATTGCATGTTTGTGCTCTTGAAGTGAGCCACAGTAAAACGTTGAGCTTAGCTTGCTTGTTGCAGAGTAAAATGCTTTAAAAACTGAAGTAAGGCTCTTTGCAATCCCATGCAGTGATGTTCCGACTGGCCGCATGCTTCTGGTCGCTCGTCTTGATTTCCTCTTTTCGCTGATTTGATCTACTGTATTTGCAGATGCGACGGTTGTTTCTGATGTCTGCTATTTCTACGTCGGTATTTGCGGGCAACAGGCCGCATCGAGACAACTCTGCGCTGCTGCTCTGATTTTCAAACACGGAATGCTTCTATTTTCGCTTTGCTTTTTCGCTCTGCCACCGGAAGCTTGTCCCCTCCCCATGGTTTGTAATACATTCGAGGGGCATCCGAGACATTGATGGCACTGAAAACCTGTAAAACATAAAGGTTCGTTCACGAAATCAGTATCTATGCTTAGCGGTGGTTCTTAACCCGTTTTAGTGATGTACCCTTTGGGCGGTATTTTGTCGATAACACCCCTTGAGGTACCTGCGCTATGAAGCAACATTTCAGTATGTTTGCGAAAAGATTTCACACAATATCTGTTATGACAACACAATATGCATTTTGACAATAAACCGTCATCGTTTCATTATCTTATTCATAGCATGCTGTGAACACTGAAGTGCAGAAGCCTTGCGAAGTGGCATTGGAAACAGCGTTTAAACGATGAATTGATTTAAGCGATCAGTTTTAGATTACTTCTTTCTCACTTTTTTTCGGAAGACTATGATTAGGTTTCAACTATTTCTTATTTAAGATCCAGCATTATTGGCATTTGCCGCTAATGTGCACCGAACAAGCAATCCAAGTACAATGAGATAATGATCGGCATGTGCAAAATCGAGAGGAAATTATACTTCGAAATAAGAAAATCACTACTTCCCAGATATTTGAACAGGTTGAAAAAGCGTTCTAACGAACAAAACTGTTTTTTTCCTTGCCTGAATGCCGTGCGCACTTGAAGCGTAGTTGGCCGCCTCTTTGCGACTGAACAAAGCTCCTCCGACGCTAGCTCTTCGCAGGCCGCTTGGTGGCAGGCGAGAGTTTGCAGTTTCGGACGATGGTTTCCTTTTCATGATTGGTGGACAAGACGCCACCGAAAAATGCGAAGGTCGCCTTGACGACGAATTTGGGAAAATGTTTGGGCTCAAAGTGTTTCCTCTTTCAATGGAAAGAGTTTTGCTGTTTTGGGGGCTCACCCTGCGTCCCTCACTGGCGCAGGATGCAGGACTTGATGATCTAATAACAGAAAAGTCCGTATTTTTTAAAAGAACCTTTCGCTAGCAGTTTGCGTTTCACGTGGATTTCATAACAACGGTGACAGTGCGCAGCAGTTGCAACCACTTATCAAGACTTGCAGTTAATATTCGCCAACAAAATTACTGCAATACCATGGTTTCGATTGTCACGATGTATTACTATAGCGCGAGAATGTAATGAATTGAAACTGTTAACGAGAAACCAAAATGGAGCTTAAATCGCTTTATTTGCAGCAATAATATAGTTTTGGAAAGAGTTTCAAATTGAGAAGAATTTGTGCAAAATCGCTTGAGTGGAAAAAAGCCTATGCTTTGAACAGATGTTTACTATGAAAGAAATCTGCCATTGAAAATCATAAATCACCACTAAAGTTTCGATGACTAAGTGGCCATTATGTTATCGCCGTATAATATTTCGTCAGGATAATATGAATATTGAATTTGCGTGGAATACTGTAACTCGTACAACGAAATAGCAATCCAATTTTAAATTAAATACAGCACATTATTGACGAATACCCAATTGAATTCTGGATCTTTGCCTCTCTAGCCTTTGTCCAGAAGGACGAAGAACGCTTTAACAAGTCCTTTACGATGATTTCCACACACATTATCGATGGTTCGGTACATTTCTGCGCTTGGACACAGGAAAATATTTTTCATTAGTATCATGAAAAACTAACCTTGACAGAGAAATTACAGGAGCTCTGGTTGATACAGACGCAGGTGGCGGCGAAGGTCGCCGATCAATCTTCAAAACCGGTGTTGCAGATTTTCGTTGATAGGATGGTGGTTTGCTGGCGTGCTCAACCAAACGTTGAATATATTCGGAAACGCCTGTGTCTGTTTGGGAACAAGATAAAAGATCCATCACAAGAGCAGTGAATCAAAATGAGTGAAGGTGCTTTTGACTCAAGGTGACAAGAAGACTGCTGAACATTTGAATCTATCAATTTTTGACCAGGATTTTTTTAAAATCTATCAATTTTGGACCAGGATTTAATCTATAAATTTTGGATCACGATCAATTTTGGACCAGGATTTAAGCAGAAAGCAGGGTTAAATATTGTTTGTCAATAGAGTCATGAATCCTGAAAATTATGTGAAAGCGAAAAACAAATGGTTTGTGGGTGTTTCAATACGCCACTTGTCACTTTATATAAATTTTGTCGAAAACTGTTTTTAATGTGGGGGCACACGTTTTACAATAATGAACCTTGTTTCCGGGTGGCGAAAGTTCTCAGTGCTTCTCCATAGGAAAGCCTTCTGCTTCTAGTGAACTGCGGGACATTGGGTGAAAGCTCTTGAGGAGTTCCGCATCGAAATGGCAAAGGATTCGATTTCGGTCTTCCAAGTTCATTCGAAGAAGTATTAAGAGTGGCGTTGTACTGAGTTGCCACAGCAGTGGTTGGTCGCTTAGATGACACGACTACAAATGAAAAACGTTTGCAAGAAATTGTTTGCAAAGCGTTGGTATAAATCAGTACTAAACTCACCTTTTGATGCACAGAAGTCTCACGAAAGGTAATTTTTATTGGTAGTTTAAGACTCTCAGCAAGATTGTCACCTGGACGTGGTAATTAATCCACAAAACAAATAGTCAATCACAGAAGTAACCGCCAAGCAATCAAACTGTTGAAAGTAACCAACGAAGACGTTTGACTTAACATTTTAGGCTAATGATTGCATTGAAACATGAGAAGGAAAATGTTCACTTTGGCATAGAGGGTCGTAAGGAAGGGGGTACAATTCCCCCGGCGTCGAGTCACTGGGGGGCGCCGAAAAGTTCCAAAAATATCGCAAGTACTTTCTTCAGTACAGTTCATTTACTCCCAAAAGACCTGAGGTTCGAACGTGGGGGCGCCAACCTTGTTTCTTACCCCGAGCGCCATCTAACCTCGTTACGCCCCTGGTAGCACAAGAGTCCTGCGCGGGGCGGGTTGATCCGCGCGGGTTGCGGGTACCCGCATTTGCGGGGCGGGTGCGGGAACCCGCACTGCTTTGTGTGCGGGTGCGGAGGAGTGCGGGTTGAACATGCTGCGGGTGCGGGGCGGGCGCAGGATGAGAAAATCTTCGTGCGGGTAAATGAGTGTTGAGCCAAAGCACATGAACTTAATCAGCTCAGAAATCGCAAAACACTTGGATGTATTGAAGTTGTTTGCCAGCATTGCGCTTAGGACAGTGGAACCGCAGCAGTTATACCATTATGATGTAACAACCCATTGTTGCGAAACATTAGCTGAGGCTCTTGCCTAGTTTGTGGTGGGCAATTGACCATTTTCCAATGCAACCGTCGTACGTGGTGAGGAATAATTCAGCCTAGCAGCCCTTCTAAATGGATAAGACAGCGCTTAACGCACAGCCACAAGTCACAACTGGACTGAAACGTGTTTTTTATCACCTCAAATCGGTTGACTGCGGAAGATCAGATCTATGGAAAAGTTTTGGTTGCCAATGAAAAAAATGAATAGCTTGATTTTGCTGTTTGTTAGACTTGTCTTCAGGCGTTATAAGGCAAATGTTCGCAACTTTATTTACAGCTTCATAAATACGTACTCAGAATTTATGTAGTACGATTTTTTAAGCTGGTTCCAGGAATTTAATATGGCGATTTCTTTCTTTTTTACATGCAACTTTTACTGCAACTTCTATCAAGTATTTTGCAAAGTGCAGAAGTTTGATTTAATAAACATTCTTTAGAACTATTTCAGTATAGTTCTGTTCTCTTTGATAACCGAATCGAACTGAATAGTGACCCAAAAGCAGTTGTAGAAATGACCCGGTCAAACATTAGTCCACAACTGCACGCCAAATTGTTTAATTGCCAAGCAACTTCATGCACAAGTTTTAGCATGCTACGCAAACTGTTGGCAAAAGATCGTCATGTCTCCCAAGGTAATGCTTGGAAATATTTAGCATTGTATGTAAATAAATCGCTTGAGTAAATCACTTTCGTTTAAAATGCTTGCGCACAAATACAACTTTTTACTGCAACTTTTGTTAAAATTAATGCATACTTCTCACGATTTCATTGCAACAAAAACTTGCCCTAGTTATGAGTGTTTAGAAGCTTTCGGACAGGTACTGGTTTAAGACCGAAAAAGTGCGGGACGGGTGCGGGTTGGAAGTGTGCGGGGCGAGAGCGGGCAAGATTTCTCAAATTCCTGCGGGTGCGGGGAGGGTTTAAATTTTGCGGGTGCGGGTCGGGAGCGGACAAAAAATTTCAACCCGCGCAGGACTCTAGGCATACACGGAAGCGGCTAAGTGGAAAATGGCAAAATTGAGAGAGCAATTGCGATCAAAGTGCGAAAAACAACAGTTCGGCGTACGGCGATAAGAGGTAATTGTCACAGACAGACGTTTGAAAACGTCATGACTCAAAGTGTCGCTGTAGGGTTTTCTACGGGGGCAACTACGTGGTTATCTCGCGTGGGCATTTGAACTCTGCAACAAAAGCTAGAAGATAAAAGAAGATGTTTGTTACAAGATGAATAGTGGTAGAAGCGTCAAGCAGCAAGTTATTTTAAGCGCTTGTTGAGATTCTTCAAAGGAATAGATTTAGTCGGAGCATCAGTCTTCAGCTGGAATGTTACCTTGGCGATCTGTTTGGCATGTTTGTGTTAACATGAGGGCAAGATCACACGTACATCGACAAAGTTTGAATTGAAGTCTCTCCACCGGCTTGAATGTTTCCTGAATTTTTTCCAAAACCTTTGCCAACTTTCTGTGCTGGGACATTTGCCATTATAGCTTCTACGTGACTGATTGCAGTGAAGCAATACTGTTGTTTGTGTCATTCGGCGCAGCGACGTAATATATTCACGTGCAACTAATCAAAGACAATAGAAAATCGGTCTGCCAACGATAGAAACCGCTAGTGAAAGAGAAGACAGTAGTTTTGAAACCTTAAAATAAAAAAAAATCGTTCAAGATTTCTACCAGTAATGCCATCAAAAGCTTAGGCATGTTACCAGGGGAACTTTGCTGCACCAAAGCGATGGTGTCGTTGTACTGGGCGAGAACTGATGATGTCAGGTCTACGTGCATCACTGTGCGCGGGACGTTCAACGACCAAAGAAACCTGTAAGCCAAAGGTTGAAGTTCACAAAACCGAATTCTTAAAAGAAATTTAGAAATACCGAGTCAACCGGAACTTAACATTATGTATGTTCTACGCGATGATTGATGAAAATATCGCTATTTCAACGAAAAAACACTTTCACGTGCAAACGAGAAAACTTTCCGTTCAGGCAAAAGTACAAAAATCGTAAGATATTGATATTATAGCTACTCTAAGCAAAGGATGATCATTAGCTGGCTAGCTAGTTCATGTACGTACGTTTTTTTTAAATGGTGCAGGGATTGTTTGTTATTTAATCTCAACATAATTTGGTAACTTTGAATGCATTCTGTTGCAGAACGTCCAAAACCAGAAGTTGTGGAAAACAACATAAAACTGAGTCTTTCATTGAATATACTGACCAACTAGTTACGTTTTGTTTATTCTTTGTCTTGCTTGAACAAGAAATGTCGAAAATAAAAGTTATTTTGTATTTTTGTGGCAATCCTGCTGTGTTTTCTGAACTTTTAACGGCTTAAAAAACCTGGAATATTGTGGGCGAGGTGAATATTTGTCAGAAATCACTTGAAAAAATGTTTTGGTTTTGAAAACTGCTTAAGTTAAAAGCCGTATTAACGTAACATAAAGTGACCTTTACCTGTTCCAGAACTTAATCATCCTTGGCCAGTGAATATCCGCAACTATGTCCAAGAAGGCTGAGGCATCTGGGTTAATCTTTATTGCCCTCTTGTGGTCTTCCGGAATTTCTTTTTTGACGTTTGGAGATATTCCTTCCAGCAAACCGAAGGTCAGCTGCACGACAAGTATGTCCGTATGTATTATAGCCTTTGTTTTGGCAAAATTTTGCCCAGGGACGAAACAGTGAAAACCTGAACTTAAATATACTGTAGTATGGTCATGTCATTGTAATCCTTGATGATCCTTATTTACGAAATCGAGTAATTTTTGGCTTTTTTAAACTGACAAACCAAACGAAGCAACACGTGACTCTGGTTTGGTTTCTACGTTGTTTCCTTGCATCCTATACCTAGGAGCATCATTCCAAGCCATCGCTACTGGTATACTTACAAAGGCACTTCATGATTTCGCGGACTGCCATCAACATTTACTCAAATTTGCAACAGCACCAAAGGCACATTCACATGGCGGTGTTTCCCAACAATTAGAGTCCAAAGAACTTTCAAAGATGTTGCTTGCTTTCACCGAAGCAGAATTATACGAGGAAGCCCAAACACGGCCCGATTCCGCAATCACAAGCCCAAACCGGCCTGAGCCCTAGATTTGCTTTTGAGGCTATTTAGGCCCGAAAGTCAAATTTAACGATTACGTCAGGATATGCACAAGTGCGGGGTGTTTGTGGCATAGCAAAGTAAACATGGCTGCATAATTCACAATAAATTATTTTTTAATGAATATTGAATCAACTCGATTGCTTCAACGGTGACTGGTAATGTCCGTCGTCGCGACAAAATTTGTAAGCAGGTTTCTAAGCAAGCCCGATATCGGGCCAACATATTTTGGCAAACGTAAGCTCGAACCCGACCCTAACCAGGCTCGAAACCTACAACTCTGCATCAAGCGAGTTGATTCTTTTAAAAAATAAAACTTGTCATAAAAATGTGTCTTTTTGTCTTCAAAACCAAATTTTCTCTGCGAAGTACACAAATTTTCGGATGAAATTCTTTGATGACTTTTCAAAAATGCACTTTTTCCCAATTTTTTCGAATAGCAATCTTTAATGGAGTTACAGCTTGTTTTAAAATTTTGGTAGATGCTAGTAGTGTATTTAAGGATAGTATATAAAATAGATGTCAGCTCACTGAATAAACCTTGCCCAGTGATGGCCTGTTTGTATGACACGGTTGATAAAAACGTCTCCCGTTTTATACATGCCTCCAGATTGCTTGATTTATTTGGAAATGTTTTTCGCTGCAGAAGAACGTAAAACATCAAAAAACTTTACAAACAAGTACTTTAGGGATAAACGTCCTTGGTAAGAAGACGCAGAGAAGCAAATCATTTCACTTTGTGGTGGTTTAATCATTCACTGACTACCTGTAGGGTCAAACGCTGAAACGATGACAAGATTAGACCTAGTGTTTAAAATTATAGCAGAAACGTTTCCGCACATTTGCCCAAGACGGTTGCCAAAATGTTTGTTTTTAAGTGCGTTTTATGCTTGCATTTTTTGTCATTGTGTATTTGCAGTGACTACAGGAGCAAGTATCATAACTGCATTGAGTTACTGTGGCATTGGCTTGATTTTTAAACTTTACTGAACTGACAGGCCATCGACAAAATGGCAAGTTAATAAGAAGACGGGAAGCCAACAATGGCTTTGCTGTTGTCTCAAGTTTCATCGCACCTGTATCGGTTGATCGATGACTCCGTGAAGTAAAAGCGCACAGACATGTGATTTGTTGAAGGTAAGAGCTCGATTCAAATCGTCCAGTGCTTTTTGCTGTTCCTTGCTTGTGTTCCACAGCAGAGCTCTGTGATACCAATGAAACTTGCATTAATAACGATTTCAAGTATTTTAAGACATAATGACTGATATCTAAAGCAGTGGTTCTTAAACGTTTGTTCTATCACACCACCTAAGTGATTGTCCTTTGTTTCAAGCCCTTTTCAAGCCCCTAAGCTGTAAAAATAAACGTATTTATTGGTAAATTTAGTGATCAAACTTACCATGTTGTGCCCCCCGGTTAAGAACTACGGATCTAGAGACTGTGCCAGGGCAAAATCATAGAACACGACATTTTTTTCTGTTTCTAGGCAGTGAACATCTTAAACCTTTTAGAAGGCGTGCATCTTCGTAGTGGTTTATGTGCTACGATATAACACAGCAATGTGGTGGTAAACACTGCTGGAACATGCTCGTAATTAGGACGCCAAAAAGCCTAAAGTTATCCAGTCGAGGTGCCCTAAAGCTTTACTAATTCAAATGAAGTGTTGCCATACATAAACGCATGACAAGGATTGCAACGTAACGATATGATATGCAAGTTAGGCGGTTGGCTGTTTTTTTTTAAACTATTGAAAGCATCATATTCTTTGAGGCGATAGAAGTAAAAAAATAAGTTTTATCGGATAAAAGAAATTTGAAGAAAATGCAATGAGTAGAACGAAAAGATGACAGAATGTCCAACAAATTTGGAAGGAACTATCACCAATCATGGACGTCGGAAAGGTGCTTCGAGGAAAGGGCAACAGTGGTGAAATTACATTTTGCCAGCTCGATCGAAGCTAAGAGAAAAACAGTTTTCTGCTGAACAGGTAATATAAAGTATCAAATTTCAAAATAAAGTGGAGGTCTCGGCCCCTCTGCCCCCCTTCCGACTCACATGTCATCTGCCCCCCTTCCGACTCACATGTCATCAATTAAAATCTCGAAAAACTACGACTGAGTGAAACGTAAATGTGCTACGAGCACTGTTAATGACTTTTAAAACGTACTGTAGTTCTTCACAAAGGCGTTAACTGGTCTTTACACGAAAATTTTTTAGGCTGTCTAACTTTTAGTGGCGTTCAGGTTTAAGGTTTTTAGAAAGTTTTTTTTTCCAAGTCGACCATCAGTCACCAGACCCACAGGCCCGCAATCAGCTTGGGACACCAGGAGAGGCGAAGAGTTTTCTGAGAGGGGCGCAAAATTTTTAAACTGTAGTATGTCCAATAGTTTCAAACTGTGTTCAACACATTTTCCAGGGGGACGAAATATTTTCCAGGTGGACCTCGCCCCCCCCCCTAGTTACGGGCCTGCGGATTTACCTGAGACAGTAGAGATCCGGGTTATGTGTGTCAAGAACAACGGCCTTCTCGACATCGCGGAAGGCGCTTTTCAGATCTCCACTTTTCGCGTGAGCAAAAGATCGCTTGGCTAAAATTGGCGTATGGAAGCAGGTATTTGAATTGCAACCAGCGGAGCAGCCATTCTGAAAATGCAGTGAAGACTTCTTAAAACCAGCGTCAGAATGTTTACAAGCTTCTCAACTGAAAGCACTTCTACAGATTTTGAAACCTTTGCCAAATGTATTGTGTTACCTGACAAACGTCGCTGTAGAATTTCAAACCAAAAACATACACGACAGCAATTCAAATTAAATCACGATTTCCAAGTACATGTCTTTTGTTTATAGTGCAAACATACAAGACTTTACTCTGTTCCTAAACTTGAAACCACATCTGAAAATCTTTGAACATACCACAAAAAATCTTTGTAAACACAGAATCCTTTCAAAATGCGTTGTCAGTGATTTGGTTTAAATCAACCATTTCGTATTTAATGAATATGATTAATGTGACTCATTGAAGTCACATCTGTGATTGCCATTTGACAACCAACAGAAAAACCAATTTGACAGCATTGTTTTTTTATTTGGATGGTCAGCGAAGTATAAGTCACGTTTAAAACTATTGGTCAAACTTCACCACAAGGCGCGCGTGCTGTCACGTGGCTTCAGCGAAGCGTGACGAACATTCATTGAATTTTTTCATTCACTTCTGGCCGCCCACCTTGCGTAAGTTCATTGACATAGCGGCATTGGTGTAAGCTTGTATTGCATCCTTATGTCGGCCAAGGTGTTGCAAAGCTGCTCCTATGTGGTAGTAAGATTCATACATCAGCATGTTGTACGAAGGTGGTGGAATAAAACTTGGTGGAAGACTCCTTTTCGATATCAGTTTAATCATCCTTTTGTATTTGTCGACAACCTGAAAAATGAAAAGCACAACTTTAACGATTCACGCTTGCGAATAATCGTTTTCACTACGGTTTTGCTAATATGTAATTGAAAATACGGTTTTGGCTGCCAATTGTGTGCGAGAGATATTTCAAAGCCAGCGTCTTAGAACAAAAATATGACATTAATGGAATGTCTAATACAAAAAGTACCAACAACGCTTTTTGCACAACCGATAGTCGATAAAAACAAAACGATCAGCAATTACTTTGTTCCAACTTCGACTTCTCTCATTGAGCAAAATTCCTTGAAACAGCTCATTAGCTTCTGCTTGGGCTTTTGCCAGTCGTTCAAACTTCAGAATTGCTGGAAAAGCCATCTCGGTGGGAAGTGATAACAATCCGACTGAATGAGAGACGGAAACGTTTGAGAAACAAATGCCACCGTGTTTCCGTTTAGCCAAGTGTTGAGTATCACATAAAATCAAAGCAAGGTTTTCTAGTAAGTAGGTATAACCTTCAACGTAAAATTTCATGTAGCTAAATTTAAATCTAAATATTGGCTTCACTAAGCCACAGCTTTAATGAACGTAAAATCCAGAAAAATGAAAAACAGTTTTGCTTCTCCTTCTTCCAAACCATGTAACTTTTAGAAAAAGCTGATACTGTGTAAGGTAGGTGAAGCACTTGGTCAAGGTGAAATATTGTTTGATATATTCTGCAAACAAAATTAGACCATGTCTATGCGTCTGGAGATAATGGGCTTTACTCTAGAAACTCTCGAAAGCACTTAAGTGACTGGTGTATGTAGAAAGCAGGATCTCGGTTGACACTGCAATCCCTACAAATCAGATATGTACAACGAAGGGATGCTGTTTGAAAATTTGTAACAACTCCGGCTTCTCACCCTTTCCAAAGTGTGGACCCTTTTTTTTGTAAAAACAACTGCTCTGTTGATTTACTTTTGGCCAGAAAAACACATTTCCTTGCCCTGAAGACTCACAGAAACTGTTCTTATTGTCCTTGTCTTGACTATAATTTTGCAACGTTAGGCCACATTTTCCCAGGCCTACATGTCTTACGCGTATGACTACGATTTCGCTTTTTCATAGCTTCTGTTACGCCACTGAAAGGTATCACTAGTTCCAAAGATAGTCTGCATTATCTTGCATTTTGAGTTTATTTTAAGCATTGTTTGGCATGATAACATGTAATGCTTTCCATATTCCAATTAGAAACAATTCATGGAAGCGTTTAACTGGAAAAATTACTGAAGGAGTTTTTTTTTCAGTATGGCAAAAAACAACTAACTGATCGCTTGTGCTTCAAGTTCAAGCAAAATGTGGATTCTTTGTGTTTTAATTATTTTTTTAACAAAAGATTGTAAAAAAATTGTTAAAAAACAAGATTTAACAAAAGATTTTAAAATTCAATCGGGTTCAGTACATCTTGCAGAAGCATGGCAAGAATTTGCAGCAGCGCTGAACTAAGCAGACCTTTTCGAATGAAAACCCTAAAAATAGAAATTAATTAAGTGCACAACAATGGAGAACACGAGCCTCTTTTTAGTGACGACAGTCCGACCACACTGCGTCACGAGATTGTGAAATACTGGTCAGGACGAAAAGAAACCGGCTTTCTGTGGTCAGCCAACCCTGACACGCACAAAAATCGATATTTGACTTTTCTTCAAACAAAGTGTTGCTCAATACAGCGAAGGCGTCAAATTACATCGTTAGTACGGTTTGTTGTTAAGGCTAAATGCGTGGATAGTACCGCGGTTCAGGAGCTGTGTAAGATGTCCCGCAAATGCCACGCTTCGATTTTAACCACTAGCGAGGACACTGCGAATTAAAAAGAAAAGCGGTAATGTGTGAAAATGTTGATTTTGGCAAATTTTTGAGGATTCAAGCATTTACCAAGCATACAACAAGCTTAGTCTGAAATGCGACACACTATTTAGAGCACTATACCAATTTTTCGTTTTGAGCAAAGCGAAAAAAATGCCCTATGAAAGTTTCAACAGCTTCGATTTGGCTTTGTCTAAATTTTTTCGTCGCTTTTGCTTTGGCGGCTGCACCTCATCTCAAACAGAAAAAGTTACTGCCTGAGCAAAAGAAGTGAATCCCTGCCATACGTGCAGTCGCAAATAAAACCCTGGTAAGGGTGAAAAACTGGTTATAGATTTCATGTTCGTTCAATCATCGGCAAACCGTTACAATTTTTGGCAAAACCTTCTTTTCCTGAAGTCTGCTGGCTTTATTCGTAAGTCAGTTGGAATGAACTGTTACACACGAAGTTCAGAATCTGAATTTTTCATTTTGAGGGGGATTCACTAATAAGAAAATCTATTAGTTAAAGACGATTGAAGAAAACATGTTTTGCCTTTGAAAGATACAGCATTTTGCAGACCTCTACGACAATAAACAAAAGGAATGTGGACCCAAGATTGTTAGAATATAAGGGAAAATACACTTTTGAGTAGTAAGCTAGCCTACACAATCTTGTTTGATGGGTGCATCAGCAATTACTTGTCTATCTCTGTGACAACCAAGTTTTGCTCTTCTTATGCTTGGTGCTGTGTGCTTAATATGATACGCCAGCTCAACCATCTGGAACTTTTGTGTTAACGTGAGTCAACTTTCAAATAGGCTGAACTGAATCTTGGTGGACTATTTTCAACCAATATTTGGCACTTTTCACAGAAAATCAATGGCACTCACACGTCAACACATGCTGTATAAATAAGTTACAGAACAGACTCAACAGTCTTTGACGGACAATTCTCAACTACCAGTCAAACTTCAGGGCTGTCTACAGAAATCACCTGAACAGACAACTTAAATCAAGCGTTTGTTTAAAGCTGTGTTGTAAAAGTACAAGACTCTGAACTCAAAGCAGTCCTTGGTAGGCGAACTATACTAATACAACAAATTGAAAAGATCGATTATGACAACTGAATTGAACGAAGTCAATCTCTACAACTGAGCAATAACGAAAATATTCATGTGCACCCTCACAGTGCCACTTACTGAAAGGGGCCTGGCTGAGATGGATATAGTTGAAGACTGCTGTTCCAAACTTTCTTTTTTAAATTTTACCTCAGCTTGGCTGTTGCCAACTCCGGATTCAGTCAACAATTACATATAATTTCCCGCGGACACTGCTGTGCTAGCCATAACCATACATTTGCTATAGCAAACTGCTCTTTGTACACAATTTAAATGCCCTAGAGATCATACTTCGCTGTTCAGGGCCGGTAACTGGAGAATGGCATTGTTTAAACAATACTGTCTGTTGCAAACAATGCGCTTGGCCTTTTAAAATGTTATGTCATAGCGTTTACATTGTTTATTGTCAACAGATATCAAGCTTGTCGTTGGTCCACGATATCAAAAAGGCAACTTATATTTGTCGGTAGATGGTGGGAAAATATCAAAGAAAACAAACATCGGGTAGCGGTATACACATACTATACATTGGGGGATAGAATATCAATTTCTAATTGCAGCTGCCTAAAGATTTGCTGGCAAACGCTAGACTCCTTTTCAAATCATCTGCTAACCTCATTTCTTATCCTTCGTCGTCATCTCAGACTTATTTAAAGTAAGCTGAAGTTAATCGAGACAAGACTCTTGTTTTTACGAATGTCACTTCACTTATTTAAGTTTCCCTGTGCTTTGAATCTTTTGTTGTTAACCTTGACAAGATTTTTTGACTTTGAATCTCTATTCCTATGAAGAAACTTACTATAGTACCTTTTTTCAACAGCCAAGAAGGCGGAGTTGCAAGAATGATACTCAGTACTCCACCCGAAGGTTAGAAAGGCAGAAACGTTACTCAGTGCGATGTAAAGGAGCTATGAGTGGAACAATGCAAACTTACCATTGTAAGTATAAGTGTTTTGCTATAAGAGAGTTGTTATAAAACAAAAATATACGTCTTGAAAACTATTATTAGTGACAATCCTAGAATAGACAGGTATAAAGATTTACTCATGCATAGATAAACAAAAGGTAAAAAATCATAAATTTATAATAGGTTTAGGCAAACCCAGAAATGGTACAGCCATTCGTAGCTTGCACAACGATTTATTAAATGATTTTTCAAAGAACCAGGCGGCAGCTGTAATGACTAAAGTCTAAGGCAGAATTAAAACTGCAATATCGGCTCAAACGCAATATAAGAAGTTGTGTCAATATTTACCTTCGCTATTGAGCTGCTGTTACAGATTTGTGTGGCACTGACTTATGTTTGTACAGCAAACAAAGCTTGAGGAAACGAAGGAACCTCCAAACCAGCAGTATTAATAGTTACTGTTGTAAATTTTGTAAAAAAACAAGCAAACGCTTAGCCCCGCAAAAAAGCTTTCATATTTTCGAGTAAGAACTCAGTGGAAAGTGTAATGATATACAAATAAGCGAGGCACATAATGTGCAGCTGAAAGAGCGCGCACACATTCGTACTGCCTAAGGTAAGCGGGCAACTTTTGTTATTGCTTGTATCTTTTCAGTGTTCAGTGTCATTTCTGCGCAAATTCTCACGTGTACCGCTCTTCTTACCAGGGAATCTCTTGCAGGAAAAAGTTAAAGATGAGTCTTATAACTGTGATTGATTTACAATTGACTTTTTTACAGTCTGACTTTGGTATGAGCCATTGCTAAACGTTTTGTTGAAATTTCGCGTTTGCAACACATTTGGACAACGTTATCAGGATCTTAGGTCGTGCAGTTCTCAAAATCTTGCAAATATCTACTCCTTGCCTTGAATATGCTCATATTTTGCCATGTTCACGCTTACCAACATGAAAACGTTAGAAAATGCACCTGTTTATAAATACTGTAAAAGTTTTGGCGAAACGCAACCGCAGGAATTCTTAATCAAAGACCAGCACTGTTGAAAACCATTATCTGTTCTCATATGCAGAAGAGAAAATTTTCGTCTTCGGCTTCGTCTTGTCTGCATAACGTGATTAGCCACCTTCATGAGAGACAGTGCCATTGAAAAGGTTTCCTTTCTAGCAATAGAAAGATTCATTGTTCCAAGTTCGCCTGCCATGATTTATATTTTTCTCATGTTTAACATTACCTGCTGCAAGAAGCCATACCTAATAAATTAAAAGCTCACCATTCGATGCCAGTCAGGATTTACAAAACCTATGAGAAGTATGTCGCCACTGTTCTGTAAAGCCACGAAAGGCTGACGATAAGTTGCTTCCATTGTCACCGATTGTAGACCCATACGCGAACTTCACTTACCACTATGGCGCTGTTAGTGAAAACAACTTATTGTGCTGTATTTGCGCTGTGCTGGTCCTAACAGTCCTCTTGTAACACAAAAGATCACTGTTTGCCTCAGTGATTTGCTATATACTTAGTTATCACAAGAATCGGGCGGCAAAAATAAGCCAGTCGCAAACGGAACGCTGGAAGCTCATGTACATCTCTAGACATAGCTTACTAAATTGTTTCTGACATGCCAGAGATTCCTTTGCTTTGAAAATATCATCTCTGCACAAAATCCAATGTTCGTTTTTCTACTAACAGTCTCGATAGCTTCCTATTTGTGCGCAAGTGCATTTGCGCGCTTGGCTAAACATGTGTAAACACAAGTTTGGGAAATAGTTGTTTGGAGAAATCTATCTTTTGCATGCTACAGTTGACTTTATTGAAGATGTTTTTTTAGCATACGGTCTTTGTTACAACTCAATAGTTTACCTTTGTTGCGAACTAAGAATTGAGTTTTGATATTTCTTTAGGAAGAGTCAAGGAGGAGCTGATTTACTAAGCCGCTGTTTGAGGTGTTGAACGTCAAACGTTTTCTTGTTGCCCGGCATAGAAGTGCTTGTTCAACAGAACACAAGCCTAAAAACATTTTTGTTTTGACGTCCTTACCAGGCGTGNTTCATCGCCACTGTTGAAAAAAGTTGAAAAGAAACGTCGCTGCTTGAATAAATCGGCGCTTTGCATTTAACCTTTTTCATAATTTTTAATTTAAAGAGATTTTTTACTACAGTATTTCAGCAAATATTTAGGCTTCATGATATGTGTCAAAACTATGTTTTTTTGCGCATGAACTATACCAGGGGTGCGCAAATCGCCGCCCGCTGGCCAAATTGGCCCCCCACAGCGTTTGAAGTGGCCCGCGGAAGCATTCAGAAAATATCTTCAAATCTGAAATTTCCTCGAACGTACCACAACAAATGTTAGTGCTGACTGCTTAGGCTATTTTCACCGAGACTTGCTTCTATTTCACTAAGGAGGTACGGCTCTATGCCAAACGTGGCCTTCTCAAAATGGTCCGCGAGACAAAGTAATTGCCCACCCCTGATCTATACAATCAACTTATCCCTTGAACTATCACGTTTCGCTGCGAGCAACCTAAAATACGCCTGCTATATCGAAGGTCTTTCCTGAGCAAAAGCAGCGTCAATAAGAGTCTGAAGTGCGCCCAGAATTCAACCCCGCGCAATTTGACTTCTTGAAAAAGTTTTTGAGGTTTGATAAACCATTTTTGGAACTGCAAGCAGAACGAGTATCAACACTTGTGAATTATCTGCAAAATGCATTTATCAAACACTTCTGACATCTAAAGTTATTCCACTCTAAAAGCAAATACATGTATTGTATGACCTGAGGACTTTAAACTCGTTTCGCGCGAAACACGCGCAATATGAAAAAACAAGGACCGCTTGACAAATCCATACCTGCTGCTGAAGCGCTGTAAGAGCCAAAGTGAACAGTTTAGATAATTCAAGTAATGAATTGTTGTTTTTAGGTCATGACGTCTAACGCTGGATGGCTAATCAAGAGCTCTAAAGATGCGGATTTTCGACTAGTGTTTATTTTAAAAGAAAAAACAAGTAAATTTCCACTTGAAATTTTTTCGCAGAACCTGAATTGTGTTTTTAATCCAAATATCCCGTGACCTATCCCAGTCGTGACGTCAGACCACAAAAGTTCAAATCCAAAAGTTCCAAGATTTTCAAAATCGAAGCTGGGAGAATTTTCTGTTCTTTAGAGCAGGCTGGGGAACCTAATTACTATCGCGGGCCGCATGAATTGTGCATTATCGCTGGCGAGCCGCAAATTCCAGTGATTTTATCCCAAAATTCTACCTTTATCAACTACGAGGAAGAGCGACTTCTTTTGAGTTACTATCTGAATACCTACTTATCATACTGCTTCGTTTTGACATGATGGTATAGGCTAACTTGAGTAACGAACATTCTGGAGCGGGACTTATCAAATGTTCGCGCGGACCGCAGGTTCTCCGCCTCTGCTTTATATATAGGGTTTGAACGCTCTCTAGCTCTATCGGTTGACACGTTACGACCAGTGGCGTAGCCAGTCCAAAAATTTGGGAGGTGCCAAAAATTTATTTGTGGGGGGCAAAATGTTTGATTTTAGGCGAATAACGCTATTTTGTTTAGAAAAACGCCTCTCAAAGCACGAAATGACTATATTTTCAAACAATTTGGGGGCGCATGGTCCCTTTGTCCCCCTGGCTACGCCTATGGTTGCAACTGGAGAAATCTGAGCCAGAACTGTGGGTTTGCAATCCTTAAAGGGGTTAGATGATGCTACTTGCCAAACGAACTTCATGGCCAGTGTTTTTTCCAACTTTCTCAATAAACGCAACAGAAGTTTTGAAAACAACATTGTCTCCTGTCAAGAAAGTTTTCTTGAAATGGATAATTTATTCTTCAAATAAATATTTTAACACTAAAATAAATTTTGCTTAAACTACTATAAAAGCACTGAAATTGATGCGTTTTGTTTAAAATCTTTACATAAACCATATCAACCCTCTGGGGGTAGTTATTGTTGCAAGTTTGCGAACTGATATGCCGTACCGTTCCCCATAAGCTTGTTTGTTTATCAGCAGATGAGGTAAGTTTTCTGTGTCGATGCTATTTCTAAAAAATCTGAAGAGCGTCCTTTCGTTCATTTTCTGTGGTTTTATTCAAAAGCGAATTTAACNAAAAAAAAAAAAAATTTTTTTGCAATCACACGAACAACAGGAA
>JGI24159J19872_10002956_pt1 | contig 20742 bp, 8 predicted proteins | sample Ectturendosymbi4_FD_19872 | JGI IMG/M metagenome (IMG submission 19872) | reverse complement strand
AAGTTGATACAAACCAGATCTCACGTACGGAATGCAATAGCGAGTAGGGAACGGCAAGTCGTAATGCGAAAAGTTAAATCCACTATACTGTCAGCGAAAGACCCCAGTTAGGTATTGTCTCTTGTAAGTCGGCCAGAAAACTATTGCCTTCCATAGGGCTAGCAGTTAATAGAATGGCTAGTGCGGAGACACAAAGGGTAGGAGAGGTCAGTATCCACACGTACAACATGAACCTATGTTTATTTTCAGCTAAGCTTATTTCTGAACGGGCCAGTAGCCAGGTTTTAAAGTTTGGGTTAAGAAAATACATTTTTAGGGGGAAAGATATTTGTTTTTATTATATGTTTAAAACATTTTTTTCTGGCCACAACAAAATTTAGAGGGCACAAGAAAATTGGTGGGGGCACTACCCCCAACAGTACCCCCTTCGGCTACAGACCTGTCTAATAGCGCTTTAATGAGCGCCATCTTGAGATATCTATACGTAGAACACGGAGCAAATGTGCAATAAGATAGGGTTACTTGTGATTAGGTTCAGTAAATTTCGTTGAATGGAAATGTGGGCCAGCTTCAGGACTGACGTTTGGCGCCCACGTTACATAAAATTTGATATTTAACATTAAACATTCACGTACAACAAAGTCAAATTTGCTATTGCCCTCCGTTTATTTTTTATAGCAAAAATTAAAACCAAGTTAAACAATTTTAAACGTTCACATTCTGTCAGTCTAACTTTACACCGATGACGACATAGCTTTTTCAGCCACTGTGCAAAATATCTCAAATCATTTGATTTCAAGTCAGTCGGATTTCGCCTACTGCACCCAGTCTTCAATAGCAAAGGTCAAAGTTCGATCGTTCGAGACAGGGTGTAAATTCCTTGCCCGTTATCTTTCAAGCCACGTTTCTTTCGCGAGTATGTACCCCAAAAGCAGGGATTTGGAATCTAATGAAATGCTTTGCATGTGAATCTAATGAAATGCTTTGCGTGGAATCTAATGATTTTTAATGAAGTGCTTTGCTATTTGTTTTGGGGATTTTAGTATCTGTAAACCAAGCTGTTCTTTGGTGGAAGGACGCGACAATGTGACAACGCAATTTTCTGCGATTTGCTAAGCTTCAAACCTATGTCAAGCTAAGTGCGACGCAATGAAAATCGGCTGGTTTTGTAGATCCAGCCCTCCTTCCTTAAATAGATTTAATGGATCATAGAAGAAAAGGCGCAGAAAATGACATTTGAAAGTGGTAAATATTTAACCGCACTGAAGTGTATGCATCTTTTCTTTAAGTGCTTTAGATTTTCTGGCGCTTTGACATTGCCTGTAGACGAAAGCTTCAGAAACCCTCTCACTCCAGAAACGCACGCACTGCATGTCATTCTACCTGTTGTGTAATTTCAGTGAATCCTGCGAAACGTCTGATAAAAATAGTGTTGCTGCAGTATGCACTATCGTGCAACTTAGGAAGTTATCAACGATTCGACATGCTTCAGCCATCAGCGCCAACTGTATGCGCCGATGAGCCCTGTTGTGGTTATCGCCACTGCAGAAGTCAAGACCAGTAGCTAGTTCATTCATTCATTTTCATTCATTTTTTCCTCTGGGGAGGGTCGCGGGGGGCAGCAGCCCTACAGGAGGATTGAAATACCTCGCGGTTTTCCAGTGGTTAGTTTCGCAAAAAAATATTTATTTTGGAATAATATTGCGAAAAAGGGTACTGTTTTTTGCAACTTATAGATTGCCCTCTGACATGACTTTTGGTTTGACTTGACACTGACCCACTTTATTTAATGGCATTTATAAAAAACTTTTTCCACTAGATTTGCGTTTTTCCTCTTGAAACGCCTTCTTCATCACACACAACGCGCTTCACTCAAATAACCTTCGTGCCAGAATTCACAATAATACACGCTTTGCAGAAGCGGTCGACAACCAAAGTGGTTTGGAGAAGAAACTTGTGATCGTGCCATAGTATAGTGAAGTCGAAAGATTTACTGAGGAGGAAAAAATGTTATCTCAATCTACCAGGTGTTCGATCTGTTCCCAGTCGCGTTGATCACCGCTTGGCAAACAGAAAAACATTAAATCTGAAAAAATTATCGTTGCCAACTTCTTTAGAAAAATTTTCCTTCAATGAAAAAAATGTAAAACAATTTATAATGAGGGGATTGTGCTGGGACGTTATGAGGGGGCAGCATAAGTGGTTATAAAGTTCAAAATTTCGTTGAAAAGCTTTCCCGAAAATTGGAATATGTGCACATATAATATTTGATATTATTTTTAAATACAGGAGCAAAACTCGCAATCCTGGTAGTGACCCCATAGATTAGCACAGTGCATAGATTACTCACCTGCAAAAAACTTCGAGAATATTGCTAAATAGCCTCCCAGAATGTTCCTCGGGAACTTTTTGAAGAAGCAAGGGCCTGCATCAGCTGCATAGCAAAGGGGAGCCCCAGGGATTCCGGGTCCCGGACAGAATCTTCGAGGGGTGGCAATTAAAAATTAATTTTCAAGAAAGTTTCAACTCTTTTAAGTTTTTGTGCTTGAAATCGCAAGACACGTAGCCTCAAAAACTTGGAAATCTGGCTGTGGAGAGAGCAAGTTGATAAAATATCTACTCAAATGTCTAGGTCAAATGCAGGGTGCTAAATTATCCCCGAGTTTGTTTTGAAATCAGGTTTGTTATTTAACATATTCACTTGGGGATAATTTTCCCAGTTCCTGCGCGTTTCTCCCCAGCCAAAGACATTTTCCATCACCCAGTTGCAAGACCTTTTTGAACAAAGGACAGAGATGACATTCGACCGCAAGCTAACGAATAACACTGGTACGGTAATTCGAGGTTAAAATAGCGCCCCCACTCAAAATCTAATAAAAAGGCCCTGCTTGAAATTACGGAAAATAGTGAAAGCTTTCTTGATCCTTTTAATTTTATTGTTCGATCTCTAGCTACGCCCCAATGCCACATAATTAAATCATCTGACACTCACCGGCATTGGCGACAAACACTTCTTAACACGTCTCATGCTTCCTATTAATGTTGAGTAGGAGATTTTCAAGAAACAAATGCCACAAGATATAGCCTAGTTATTAGGTGGGCTTATCAACATCAAATTTTGGTGGGTGAAGTGAAATTTTTTGCAAGTATAAAATTGCTCAGTGTCAACAGAACTGATGTTTTTCTGTATGACGTATCGGTATCGGAAAATGACATTCTTGAAGCGAGATAGTGCAGTTGGTGTATTTTCGTGGGTAAGTCAGAACACAAGTTGTAAGCTTGTACTGCAAGTATAATGAATCAGTCGCAGCCGATATGTCAGCTATGTGAGTTTCGTAGAAGGTTTGACTCTCGTATTCAACGGTCCCCTTAACATTTACAGTCATTGAAAACGTCATTTCAAAAAATCAGTTTAGGTAAGATATTGCTCGCATATTGATAAATTAACGGCGATGAACTTCAGTCTGAAAATCTAACGCAAGGGCAAACGATATGTTTAGTGTTCAGTGCAATTACCGTTGAACGCAAGGCGTTGTAACCACGGCTGTGCAACTATAAGCTGGATGTTTTGTTTTTCGAAATAGACGGATGATACTAACGAACGAAGGCCAGAAATAAAAACTATTCACCTGAAATGATATGAAGCCCGGCCCAGCAATTAGACTACGTGTGCAGGTCAAGATGGAAGCTTGCGAGCTGACACCCCTCAACCAGAGACGGTTTTAAACCTATTTGACAAGTGTTTTTGTAAATGGGTCCCGCACCTTAAGACGGCTTTGTGTCAGTGGCGACAGAGTTAATGTTTCAGGCATTTTATATATTCTAAAAGAAATAACCCACTACTGATGCGTAAAGCGAACAATTAAAAAAATTTTACGTTAATGAGATTAGATTTATTTAATTTATTATCATAGCCAACTATATCAGTATATATATTGTATTTTATTTGAAAACAGGGATACTACACGAAAAATAAAAATAAATAAATATTTCTATCCGTAGAGATAGGTACTCTCCATCATTTCTCTAATTTTTCCCAGCAATAACACATTTTTTTGTTTGATCCCATAAAACAGTGGTTTCCCAATTATGTATTGGGACCCGAGTAAAATGGATTTTTCTGCCATTGACTTGAAACCAGCGCGGCTTTCACTACGAAAGCAGCCCCGTGGCCCACGGTGCAAGCAAGCTGAAATGTGCGCCGCAGATCACTCGTGACACTCCGAAAGGAATACAGAAACTGAGTATAAACAAAACTGAGCTGAACTGCTTAATTTAGTGTTGGTAACCTTATCTAATTGATGACTGATTTGGACGGTAGGTCTGTGCATGCTGCTGCCCAATTGAAGCAGTTCGTCATTAATAGTGAACGAACGTTGGTAGCCAACAAATTAATTACCTAACAAGGTTTTGTAGTCGTGCAAATCTAAAAAAGTCAGTGAAAAACAAATGTCTTCGTTTGATTTCTCACTGTCTGAAAAAGTAGTAAACGTGTTTTTCTCACTCCTGGCTTGGCCTTCTTGCACACAGTCGATAATGTCGTTTCATCAATCCTTGAAATTATTTTAACCCCTCACGAAGGCTCACCAAACGCTTATTCATCATTTCTCTGTGACATCAATTGACCTTAGTTTGGGAGAACAGGAATTAGTACAGAACAATGAAAGATGAAGACCTCCAAACCTTGCAGTTACACCAAAGTATCGCTGGCATAAACCACTGGAGTAATCTGATGATGAGCAGATTCAGTGAAAGAGGAAGGAGGTGTTATTGGGGGTTGGTTGACTAGATGACCGCCATGGTCCTTCACCTATTCTCTATGACACAGTACCACTCTTTGTTTACATTGATCAGCTGTTATGGCATTGTATTTTCATTTGCTCTAATCTTCACTGACAGTTGGTTTACTTATTGCCTATTGCTTCTGTTTATTAGCTGAGTCATATGAAACAATAACCCAATCAAACCAAGCAACCAATCAATAAATATTGTCCGCTATCCGCAACATTGTCCCGGGGCTTGCGAAGGCAAAATAAAATTAAGAAAAAATGAAACAAAATAAAAGTAAAAACAACTAAGCCATACATAGGACCAAACCTCGAGTGTCAATCTTGCTCTGTTTTTTGTTTTTAAAGACAAACAGATGTCAACAGGGCTTTATTTCGATTATGAAGCTTGAAAGATATACCTTGCAATATAAAGGAATGAACAATTTATTTGGAAATCTCCATCACACTGTTGATCGCGATAACCTGTACTCGCAATATCGATATGATAGCTGCACTGGACTCACGATGGATTGCTCTGAATTGCAGTGACTTTGTGTGAACTTATTTTAGATATTTAACAGCCTTTCTCTGACAATGAGCAACTGGTTTACTTACGAATTTCAGCTCAGACATTTCATGTTTCAGGACTGCTCCACCATGCGATTTTACACATCGCAGGTAAGTTAGTGCTTAATTATACTCCACATTTGAGGTTGCCACTCCTAACGACTTTATTAAGTTGTGCTATTTGAATAAGGCTTAGCAAAGCCTTCGTGGGTGATTGAAGTAGCTTATGTATTTTTTTGCATGTATTGTTTTTGTGCAGTGTTTTTCAATTGGGTTTTCCGCGGAACCTCAGGGTCCCACGAGTGGCTGCCAGGGGTTCCGCCGAAACAGACCGAAATATCCTGGGACGAAATTCGCGACCATAGTTCTGTGTGGTTGTAGCAATAAAAGCACTTGAATCATTGCATAGGGTTCCATGAACAACGCAATCATTTGCGGAAGGTTCCGTTGCAGCAAAAAATGCTGAAAAGCATTGTTTTACTGCACTCTTTTGAGAAGGCATGGACTCAGGTTGTTTAATTAGGTTCATTCCCTGAAAGATATTTCAATTTAACTTTGAACTAAGGTTAAATTTGTTGAATTGTTCAAGTAAGAACTCTCCACAATGGGGGTAAGCAACGAATCGATCGGCAAAATTTTTATGGGAAATCGATTTCACGTGAAATTACGCATCCTCAGACCTGGAATTCACAAGCAAATCTTGCGGGTGAAAAGTTGAAAGGCCAAAGAGTACTTACTGTACTTGAATATAGATATGTGCAAGTTTGAATCACCGCAAAGGGATGAAAGCAGAAGCCAGTCGGCTGATTCCTCGAAAGCTTACAGAAAACCTCGAGCTTTCAATTGTCTATTGAATTGTTTATTTTACGTCTGCATTAAAATTTTCAGTACCACAAACGCTCCATTTTGCAATAGCGATCTGCTCTAATGACCTTCAAGCATTCATGCGTGACAACATAATATCGACAAAAACACTCTACGTATAAATAAGACACGACGTTTTGAGCGAAAAGTTTAGAAACCATAACCGGCATTTTTGATAGTAAACCTAAAAACTAAACCAATCTGCAGGTTTTGTAACCAAAATGGTGTGTGAATCATTTCAGCAGAAGCGTTATTGATTGATTTGCCACCAGTTACCTATACAAGAGATCGGCGTCAGCGGTTCAAACTGCTTCAGACAGAATTGTGCTTAGCTTCTTGAAACGTGTGTCAGCCGTCAAGTTCAACCACCTGCTGTTCATGTTGTAAATGGTTTGGAGTAAATGATTAAAAAAACATCAATCACATGCTTTTTGCAGTGGGGAAACAATATCTGGATCTTCACTGCTTACAAATGCTTGTTTTTTCTTTACTGGTTCGGATGGACTGTTGGGGATATCATATCTTTTGAATTTAAATCAACTTACGTGTTTTATCTGACCACCTGGGCAGCCTGGGCAATAATGCTCTATATTGGAGTGTCTTTTGGAGTTTGCATTCACGGAATTGTCACCAGAAACTCATGGAGATGTGATGCCAGGAAAAAGTTCAGCAATATTGTAGCAATCGAAAAATGCGATACATGTCCAAGTTATGCTGTTCCAGGTAAATGTCGTGCGTTGTTTTTTTTCGAAAGGGTTTTAGGTTTTGTTCTTTTTCAAAGATGTTGATGGTAACTGAATATATTTAATTACATATAAACTTGGAACGTCATGTTGAGCGAGTACATTTCATTGCACCTAAAGTAGAAACTTCAACCTCCAAAATACAATCGCAATACCTTAGTATACGTCTGCAACAGTATTGATCTGTAATGAGTTTACGGAGATTGCGTTGTTTTAACATATCCCGATCTTAGTGCGGGCAAGGCACTTCATCCCCTCCTAGTGGACTTTTATGGGCAGCATTTCACCTGAGATGTAGACTGCTTCATTTGTAACTCAAAAAAACGCACAATATTTAGAAAATCATATCCATTGGCAGCCTTACACCAATTCTTGCTTATTGGTAAAAATCACCGCCATCGAATTGCCTAACTTTTGGTTTCAACTTCTACCTCACATACTACATGTGCTTTGTCAAAGTAACGATGGTCGTACGATTTTTGTTTGATCCAGGGGAGACACAAGAGGTATACAACTTATTCGTCACGTGAGGATAAAATGTATTTTTGTTCTGATTCAAATTTGGTATTAGACGAATTCAGCTGGTAGCAAACAAGCAAAACGCATTTCCAAATAAGGCAATAATCGCGCGACTAGATATCACGAGACAAACCTTACCAAAAACGGCATGGGTCCGACTTAACCGCCTCCGTACTGGTGTCGGTCGTTTCCACTCCTGCGTATACAAATGGGGTATGGCCCCTTCTGCGGCTTGTGATTGTGGTGCAGACGAACCGACCGTTGACCATGTTGTCCATCAGGGTTTTTTCAAGTTTGACCTTGCTGACCGCTGAATCATTCCGAGAGACCGCAACTAATTTATCTTAATACCGAGATGATCGCGAAAAATGGTAATGTATTTTGATGGTGGTAGTAAAGAGAGTTTCTTCCGTATTTTGATAGACCGTTGGAAAAATTTGAGAGACCGTTTCGCTCTCTCAAAATACAGTAAAAGTGCAGTGTTTCCCATCACTGTCTATGGAACGACCTCGCCGTATAACGCATACCTGACGGTTCTGGATGACGAGACAGTCGAATGGCAGCTCAACACGTGCCCCGAGATCTAGCGCGGCCTAGCGGTGGAACTACAGGAGCTAGCTGAAACGATGAAGAATGAGAAAAAACAGTTTTTTCAAAAGCTCGACCATATTTTATCTTTACAAAACATTCTGGAAAACACGGTATCACAAACTGATCTTGGTTGTAAGTTCTCTCGGAAATGATAAAGATTGTTTGGCAATCACGCAAATTTGTTAGAACTAGGACTTGAAGTTAGCGTGTGGCAAATGATTCAAAACGCAAAGGCGCACAGCAGACGCTAATAATAGAAGTGCAAAATTTATGTTGCATTCGGAATCTTACTACTGATATTTGCGCAGTCAACTCAGTCGTGACAATCTGTCCAATTCATAAAAAACATGAAGAGGCGTGACGACAGCACACACCGCTGTCGGAATCCAACACCCATGGTGAACAGTTATGATTCAACTCCGCCGACACAGATCCCGCACTTCTGCGCAGTAGTAGAGTGACTTGTCGGCAAGTAGCAGACGGCCGTCAACACCGTACTCCCGCAACACTTTCTGGAGCTTTCTCGAGAGACCCGGTCGTATGCTTTCTTGAGGTCGACAAAACATGCGTAGACATCTTTGGCATACTCCGAAAGATATCTGGAAAACTTGTTGGAGAATGAAAATTTGGTCTGCAGTTCTACGGCCAGGACGAAAACCGCACTGAAAATCCTCTAACGTTGGTTCAATTATTCTGCAGCATTTTTTACAAACACTTGGCTTATACTCTTCCAGAGCGACTAATGAGAGATGCATCGGTGGTGGGGCATTCTTTCCTCTCTACCTTCTTGTGTACGTGGATGATCACAACAATTTTGCCAACCTTTCGGTCCGCTTCCAGACCACCAGTGTGCTTAACACACACGAATCAGCCAAAGAGCTCTTCTGCTAGGCTTTGAGCATTTCAGGTCCGATTTCATCACAATCTGCTGCATTCAGTGTTTTGACATTTAGAAAGACTTAAATCGCTGCATGTGCGATGATATGAAAATGACTGGGTTCGAAAGATCTTAGAAACACCCTCTCAATCTTCCCAGGATGCAACCATCATTGCTGCGTCAGACACCACTTTGGTCGTTGATGCATCTAGCAGCATTTGACTGCGAAGACGCCTGAGGATTTGCCATCACATTTTGATGGCTTGCCAGTAATTGGAATCCAGTTTATGTCTGAAATTCTTCTCACGATGGCAATGTGGACTTTTTTACCATTTCGCCGCACTGCAAATGCAAAGAAGGTTCAAATTTGTTCTGAAGCCAGCAGGCCTTCTAACTAGGCTATACTTTCTTTGCTCGAATAACATCTTTCACCTCTTAGTTCCATCAAGGGATTCCGTCCACATACCAAGCAGTGGATGAAGCTAAAACTGTATTGAATTGCCGCCACTCCACCTCTGCGTCGGCAGAGATGCCCATCTAGGTTATCGTTAGTGCGTTAGTTATTTCTATACTTTGATGACGCCAAGCATCTCCTCAAAGCGTTCAAAATCAGATTACTTTAGTATTAAAAAAACGTTTTATTTACCTCAACATTCTGCTCATAAAATAGCAAATAAATTCAGTAAAGACGAAGAATGCATTGAGCAAACATTGGAAACCGAAGTGCACACAAAAGGCACGCGTAAAAAAAACTGTCGATAGTTGCGAAAACGAACAGGAAAGAAAACAAGATGAGTTACCTGCAAGGGTGCCTTATTTGTTCAAATAGCACAGGGTTTGCTATTCCATTTGACTTTTTTCGTGGGAAAGATGCGCTTTGATTGAAAGTTTTAACGAAACTTGCTCCAGTGAGATAGCAACTGTTTGCAAAACCCAGTGAAAGACATTTCGTAAATTGTATAGTCACTGAAAAAAGCCGCTGAATTTCTATAGTTCGTGTATATGTTTAATGGTAATGTATAAACGTTTCAGTGTTTAAAGTGGATGTTGGTAACATTAACACAATACAAACAATATCAGGCAAGCGTTTACTGTACCAGGCAAACATATTTACTATGACATTATGTAATAGTAAATGTTTGCCTGGTACTAAATGCAATGGTAATGCATATTTTCCTGCACTTATTGTTTGTATTGTCTTAAACATACTGCACAAGTATTTAAAATTCGGTAGTTATTTCTTACTGCCAGTATATTTCACGACCTTTACGTACTTTAATGAATACCGATATACTCAGGTTATAATTTATCTTTTCGCAGTTATTAGTACATTCGTACATTGTTAACAACATCCTTTATGTTGCCAACATCCATGTTGTAGTCTGTGCACAAATTAAAAATTAAGACTAATGTGAACTCTTTCAAATTAGACAAAGAAGATTTTCAATAGCTTCATTAGTGCGATCAAAAACAAACCTGTTTATGACATTTGAACGTGAAATCTAACTGTGAAGTTATGATCAGAAACTTTGAAAATACCTGCGATTTTTGAAAGCACGTATCGGTGCAAAACTCACTGAATCTTTTCAACTGGCCTGATTTTAATATCTTTTGCTCCCAATTCCCACCCCAGGTTAGACGTTGTAGTAGGCCAAACGCTTTTTCGAAATTTCATCTCCAGCAAAAAGTGTTTATTACTTGTCTTATAGTGATGCCATTCACTCAAAATATTACACAAAATTAAATTAGGATGCCGTTTGAAGTCTTGTTTAAAAATAAGCAAAAGGGTTTTGATGCTTTCAAATTTTTTGAAAACCAAGGTGAAAGGCAGCTTTTCTCATAGGATAAAAAAACATTTTTTCCACAAAAAAATGACGAGAAAAGTGTATCAATACTTTCAGGATTGGTTATGTTTTTATGACAAGATATTGATATGTGTCTAACGCTTTCTGCAAAACTATTGCTTGTCTTAAAGCCATGCGTGTTTCTCAACACTTGTAAAATACCATCGAAATGTTATTGAGATAGTGCATGAAAGTAAACCTACGAGAACAATGTTTTACGCAATATTTTAAATTCGAGATAAAGTTCATAAGAGTTGTTTCTCTTTACCAACGCGTAAAAAAGTATTTGGAGCTTATACGGATTGCAAAGTTAAAAATAAGTCACACGTATTTCATTTGTCTTATGCTTTTTATTCCAGAACAACGCTTACGCTGGTTTCATATACTCAACTGGCTATTGCACACTGTCGCCTTCGATATTGCTTTGCTTGTAACCATTCTCTACTGGGCACTTTTATCAGGTTCTTCGAGGAAGGAAAACGCGTTTTCTATCAATAACCATGCTTTGAATTGCATCGTGATGGTGTTTGACTTATTTGTGAGTAACATTCCTGAACGGCTTTTGCACGTTGTTCACAGCTTCACTTTCGCTATAGTATATATTACATTTTTGGTGTTACTGCACGCAAGTGGCATCAATTCCAGCGTTTATCCGGTCACAAATTGGTCGACCAATCCCTGGCTTGCTGCTGGAATGTGCATCGGCGCTGCATTTTCAACCTTGGTGCTGCGTTGCCTTGCGTTCTTTTTGTTCAAGCTCAGAGTATACACCGCAAAGAAAACCGGGACGTTTTGGGCAAACTCGAGAACAAGGGAAGAGCATCTGGCTGCTGGCTTGGTTTTGAAAAATGTTGAGGAGACGAAGGGAATTTGTGTTGAAAAGTTTAACTTCGATTCCAAAGAATGCGGTTAACATTACGTGCAATGCAAATGAATTGAAATGAAGCGATTTTTTTCCCTTGCTCGTTTCGCCAAGATCCGTAGAATGTTTTACTTGCTGCTGCTCNAACGAAGTTCTTAAACTGTTTTGCAGTAAAATAGTAAAATCACAATCTGTCAAACAAGTTGAAGATCTTGAGCATGAGACGACGGAATAGTAGAAATTTGCACAGCTTATGCACGTTTACCGACTATCACTTTTGCGAAGTTTTTAAAGGTTAAGCAATTTGTCTTCGCCTAAGAAGGAATAAATAGAAAAAAGTTTGTAACAAAAGTTTAGTGCTGCAAAGATGACCTTTAGTTTCAGCACAAAGTACCAGTTTCGACCAATTTGTAAATACAACTCTGGTGTCTAAAAACTGTTAACGCAATTTAAGTGGCAATCATTTTCCTGTATCCAACAACTTGTGAGATGTTTCTGCGAATGCTTTGTGATTCATATTATGTTTGTTTGTGAAAAATCTACTCAGTGCATTTGCTTTGCGTAAATCTGTAACATGATATTATATTTGAAGTCAACCTTTTTGAAACGATTGCTTTTTTTAATCAACGCCAGAGGTTGTGATTTCGAAATAATGCCATTTTCTAAAGAATATTGTCAAAAGTGCAAGAGGTAGAGACCGCATAATTAGAAAGAGTTTCATTGTTTGGTTCATACGAAGATGTACATAGCAGTGAAGGCCGTAATCCCTTAGACATCGAACCACGTCTCAGCACGAACAAATCTCAGTTGCTATGATATGCGATCATAAATGATCTGCTTAAAAAAAATGCTAACGAGACAGGTTTTGTTGGCTGCCCCACTGGAGCAGACCCTTGGTAGGACAAAATACCACAGAAAAAACTACTTCATTTTGTAGAGTGCATCTTAAGTACAAAATAGAGCAAGTACATAATTTGAACCTGTGATACCAAAAGTAGCTTGTCCTATTTAATTATTACGACAGTGGTTTTCCACAGTTGATGAACCCTTTGGTCGATATGACTACAGTATGTTGCATGTTATTTCGCTTAAACCAAAGCCTGTGGTTGTTTGTATTTCTTTCTAATCGCCTCTGTTTGTGCGTATCCTTTTTCAAATTGGTATGTGATTTGTGCAGCCAAAGTTTGCGCATATTTTGCCCGAGCTTGGTTTTCAACGCTGAGCTTCCTCTCAATGAGCTCAATCCTGGTCAAACTCGCTGTCATTGTCAATTAGTTGCACTGCACAACCAATCCACTGACGAATGCCTGGTACCGCAGATACGTTAACGTTTTAAGTATTTATTCCAGCAATTGTGGCCAGATTGAAACAATAAGCAATGCTCAGTTTGTGACAAGCAGTCTCTCATCGCGTGTAGCTTGGTTTGATAAAATACGCGCAGTCCATTGTAAGATATAAACCCATTTTTCTTTCCGTATTGCGAGCGATTGGGTTGGCTGCGCGGCAAAGCAAGTTCAGCAAGGTTGAATCGCGTAATTTGTGAGGCGCACTGACGATCAAGTGTTTATTTACCTTTTAGCCAAGTAGACTTAAAGCTTGAGACCAAATATCAAGGCTCGCAAAATCTAAAAAGAAACGATTTGCAAAGGTTATGCAAAATACTCACTGCTTGCGTTTTTCTGGCATGCCTGCAGGGCAATGCTATAGCGAGGCGAGCCCGGGTTGAGTTAGCAAATTGACTTTGACTCTGGCGCAGCCGGTTTTTGTATCAGATACTGTATTGACTTTAGTAAAACAAAACAGATCTGAAATTTTATGTTGTCTTAACATGATCTTGGTTTAGAAAAGGTTTTGCAAAAATTTTCCTGGGCGTTCGAGAGCGGATCCAACCCTAAAATACGCCTGCTAGCGCAAAAACGCTCCTGTTTTGACACGGCCTGAGAGAAGCTAGGTTGCAATAAATAAGACCATGTCTCTTTTTTGAAAACGCAATATAGTAGTCAGGGAGGCGTGATACAACAAAGCAAATCATGCATTGAAGTAATTTCTGCTATCGTTCGCAGGAGCTGTTGCATTATGTTTTAATGCGCAGAGATTATTGTGTCGGCACTTCAGGCAGTCTCTGCCTCTTGCACCTATTATTGCAACATCACAAATTTCCATTTTTCTCCCACTGCGCTTCTGTATGACGATGACCGAATGAAACAATTCCTGGTGCTTTGTTTCAGTGTTTGTTCCTCTTCAGCATTGACTACGTGCACCAACTTTCACCTACCCTGTGATGTTTTGTGACTGAGAATTTTTTTACCATTGTGTTCTTTGAACCGATGCCCGTGATATGGACCAGGTGACTGAGCGAAACACGCAAATAAAATAAGATGCAAGAGACAAACCAAATTGGTAGTGGTGGTTGTTGGTGACGTGTGGAGCAGCAAGCAAGCGGGTATCTAGATCGCACGATTCAGAATATATCCAAAAAGTTCTGTGCGTTTGATGACTACGGCTACTGCCGAAAAAGGCAGTGTAAGAGTTGATTTTACATTCTGGCTGTACACAGCGCTAATGACGTACAACTGTAAATGAAAGCAAGCTCTGTGAAGGACAAGTAAACGGAATAATAGCGCAGTAGGTTGAGCTACATGCTACATTTTTACAGTCAAGGGAAAGAAATGTTTTAAATCCCAAAAACTCCCATTACTATAAACTTACAGTGATGACTTCATGGCTTCCTATTATTGTTCTCTAATTTCAAATTCCTCGTATCGCAACGAGAGAAATGTAGGTTTGAGCTCAGAAACGCACTGACATGAAACGCAGAGCTTTGCTTGACAATGGCGCTTGTAAATTGCAGTTTATCTGATAAAACGCACAACAAAATTAATGACGGTCATCAAAGCGAAGTTGCTTTGATTCAACCTCGAAATTCCACTGCACGTAACCGCAGTGAGGCTAATCCCACGCCAAATAAAATGATTGCGACATCTTTTTATCAATGCCTGTGCCGCGCTTGCTCACATAAAGCTGCGCTTGTGTTGCTTTCCCTCACTGACACACCCGGATGCAATTGGTAGCAGCAGCGAATTTGCCACATATTTTTACGTTGAACATTAAAGCCGCTATTACAAAACATGCATCACTGCAACGTTTCGGCTTCATCAAAATTCATCAGCCACTATTACAGAAAATAAAATAAACTTGCAACGCAAAAAAATAAAGGTGCATATTTAAAGCGGTCATTTTGTCTCGAATAATACTAAAAGAGTAGATGATCGAGCAGGGGTGAAACGAGGTTTGATGGCGCCAGGGGCAAGAAGCAAGTTTGGCCCCCTCATGTTCGAATTTGAGGCCGTTAGGAAGCAAATGCACTGTATTGAAGAAAAAACTGGTTATATTTTTGGGACTTTTGGCGCCCCCCGCAGTCATTCGGCGCCCCCCGTAGCGATTCGGCGCCCCCATAGTGATTCGGCGCCCGGGGAATTGTGACCCCCTTGCCCCCCCTCGTTACGACCCGGTGATAAAGACACACTGAGATCCGATTGGTTTTCCATCTACATTGGGATCTGGCCGGTATTGAAAGCGACTCAAGCACGAGAAACTTGTTTTGATCGAGAATGTTTCCCAGTATTTCTGGTTCATTGAATTTGAAACGGGTGCGTAGGATCGGCCAGTAAATGTTTGCATGCTGGGGATCCTTGAATAGATGTTGATTCGTTGACTCGGGTTAACAAATTGCGGTGAGACTGCACAACGTAAGTTGATCCACAGGCGCTAGGTCGAAAAACCACAAAATGAATTTTCCAGAAGCGATGTATAGATCTTTGAAGTTGCCGAAAAACTTGGCAAGAAATCGTTCGCGAGTAGAGAAGATTAATCAAACGTTTTTGACAGTGAGGGCATTTTGGTTCTGAGAGGATTATGTACTTCATGTTTCCAATCTAAGTTTCACAAGATGCAGCGGTCCAGCTATGTTTTACAGCATTCGTTTTGCAACAACAGCATTTTTTTAATTTTTTAAGATTTTAGCTCTGTTGTTGAGGAGCAAAACTTTCCCAGCGGCTACAGAGTCCAAAATGAGTTGATTTCAAAAAATTATTTTTTGTGTCGTTACAATCTGATTCGCTGGTGAAATCGAATCCTTTGAGAACATTGCTTAGGAAACTAAAAAAATGAAAGTGTCAGATAGAGTTTTTGTGTCGAAGGAAATCATTCTGCAGCACCTTCACGAATCCGGTACAGACAAACGCTGGATATATGACGAAGTTACGGAAATGACATCATGTGGAAAGTTGAGTGAGATGCTTCAGCTTTAGCACATATGTGAATTTGAGAATGTCAACGTGGCGTGTTATGCACCTGTAAATAATTTTGCCGTCGTCTGCAAAATACCAAACAAATAAAGTGCACAATTAAAAAGCTTTAGGTTTGCTGCAAGCATTCAAGGAATTAACCGACTGGGCTCTGCTTTCATGACTTTTTGAGAAATGCGATAATCTGTTGAACAATCCTGGCAGATTCTGACGAACATTGTCCAAATTTAGTTGACCTTCGGCCTGACAGGCGGCAGACAAAAGCGAGGATATGATTATTAAAATCACTACCAAGCAAGCTACAAAATTATTATTAGTAATCGCTGCCATTGCAACTTGAGTGACTCCTTGTCTTTCTGATACTGTTTGGCATATTGGGCAGCAATTATATATCACGAAGTAGCGTTACAAAGACACGAAAAACAATTTCGGATTTCAAATGGAACATCATTTTGAGAATACTTTCTTTGAAAGACGACACCATACCAGCTGAAAAGAAAACAATAATCACTGACGTAAATGTGAAAACCATTCGTGTCTTCAACGCAATTTGCAAGATTTTGTTGATCAAGCATGTTTGAGCAAGACATGCATTCACTATCGACGATTAAATAAAGTTGGCTCATCAAGCAAGGGATTTCTGAAGTTTACTTCTCTTGGCATCACAACAAGGCGTACCAAATAACGCGAAAGTTGAGCATCGAACAGGTCTGCAAAATTGCAGAAAACGGAATTGCTTTCTTTTGCTTCAAACTTCCGGTTACTAAAGCTGTTTCTTAATAATGTTGCAAATGTAGGTTACTCGCGCAGCTGGAGTGAAATTTGCATCATTTTCCCGACGTGCGTACCAGCAATTCTGGAGTCCAACAGGCTTTACCTTTGCACACACCCTGCTCAATTCCAATGCCAATGGGTAATTTCAAAAAGGTCATATAAACGAAATTTAAGAAATTTTCTCACTGAGGATAATTTAAATCTTCCAACCTGTTATCAATCAAAAACGTACTGTCAGATCAACTAGATGCAATACTAACTGTGGATAGATTCAGGCAACCATCACCGTGGGTGTCAGCACAAATGGAAAGTTGGAACCTTGCCCTTCAATCGTTAGTGTATTTTATCGGCATTGTGAAATTTGCGGCAAATTGTGGTCTGCGATTTGAATAGAGTTTTTCTGCAAATCGCGCGAAAACCTGAATAGACACAGATGAACAAACTACATGTTGGTTGCAATGAAAAAAATCATTTCCGTAAAACGCTGGTAAGTTTAAGGAGTTGTCTTTCAACATTAAATGGCGGAAATTTGCTTTAGGCACATTAGCACGGTTCATTGGAAAGGTGAGGACCTGATGACTTGATTCGGATTCAGCTAGACGTTTGAAACCTTTCTTGGAAATTGTCCACTGGAAAAACCCGAGTTTTAATTTCAGTCTTGGCTTGCATGCCAACGAGAAATGGTCAACTCCCTCCTCGTCATCAGTATCGGGTTACTTTCCTGAAATAGAATAATGGAAGGCTAAGAACTCGCAACTTGCTCTAGCGCATTCGTTCTTCAAACAAGGGTAGTGAATGCGTTCATGTCCAGGATGAAAACACAAAATCTTTTGTGGCAGCGAATCGGGCGATAATGCCGCAAATTTTGTTTGCCCTCTGCACTTAACAAAAGAAGTGGAAAAGCAAACAGAAGACCGTTTCTGCGAATGTGTTGATCCTTCCAATGACCATTCTCGTGCAGACCTATAAGAGACAGTGCAAAGCAAGATGCTTCAACAGCAATTTTAAACATAAATGAATGCGTAAATACACAAATGTTTTGCTTAGTTGAGATGCAATTACACACAATGGCTTGGGAATCGGACATGCTTACAAAACTATGCAGTACAGTTTTCAAGTTGAGAGTTAAACCAAAAACTATGTCGGTGACACCAAAAGGGCCTGACTGAATGTCTAGTTTATTCAATAATACAGCAAAAAATTGCAGGTTTGGCGTTGAGAGTGTTGTGCACTGTTAATTTTTGGCTAACAGAGATAAAGACTTGCTTAAGATAGCACGATTAAGCCAACACTACATTGATACAAACATATCGTGCCCCCGTATAAGACGTTTCCAAAAAGGTAGGAATATTACAACTCCTGTCCATTGTGTACTGACTTACAAAATAATTTGGGCGACTATATTTGTGTACCGACTAGCACAGAACATTCCCGTTCTACCGATCGGAGTTGTGTATTATGCGCATCGCGAGGGCGTTGTATCACAGCCCACATTTTTGTAACGCATTCGGTGCTAAATCACCTAATCGTACGGAATTTAAATTGAACTCAGGTGGGGTCAAAGCACGTTACAAGTTTTCGTACAAACGATCTTTCAATCTATGTTTAGCGCTGCGCCGCAGCCTTTACGTGCTGCGTGTTTCAAACAATGCAGCATTATCTCGGTGGGTGCGTCACAGTTTTCAGCAAGAGCTGAGAGCTGTTGATTCTGCGCTGCGCATGGCTGATCATTGTGTGCAAGATATTCATCTTCAAGTTCAGGCAGTAAAGAGAAAGTTGCCTGCGTTTCTGCACACTGGTGCGACTTCATCAACAGATTCACTTCAAAAGCATAATTGCAGAAAAGGTAGTCTCAGCTATAACGTTAGGTAGAGCTTCCTATGCTTTACTGCTGATGGCGGCATACACAACAAACGCTTTTTTATGCGGAAAACGAGTGCCTCATGGGTCACTGAAATATATTTTGAATTCTACTTCAGTGCTGGCAGACAACAATATATTTTGAATTTTGAATTCTACTTCAGTGCTGGCAGACAACAATGACAGTGATGCAGAATCTTTACCCTACTAGATAGCACTGGAAGTGATAGTGACAACGCAAATATTTTATTGCAAAACGATAGTTCCTCCAAAAAGTTTTTGCAGAGCGCTTTAAAAACTTTCATTATTAGTGGCGGTAGTTTTACTTAATTTTAAAAAGCTCTTCAGCAATAATAGTGAGGGATTTCGTTATATGAATCAATGTGAAGTGATGCTATGTTACATTATGCATTCTTGCGTGTGTTTTCAAAATATTTTGTGGCAGGGCTCATGAAACACGTGTTGTTGATGTTAGTCTGTCCTTGATTTGCTAAATGCCACTGAAAGAGTGATATGGTATGACATGTTCACAATGTTCGTTTGCCTGCATATTTCAAATATCTGAATTTTAAGGAGGCAGTGGTCACAATATTTTAATTTCGATAGGTGTTAATTCATTAAATTGGCCGAATGTTGAAGACCGAAAATCACACCGGTCCACACACGTTCTAACTGCGATAAAAAAAAGCGTAACACCTCAAGTTCTCGTTGTCATCGGCAGCGGGATTCAGCCTACTACACAGCTCGAGTCAAAGAAAATTGTTAGATACATTTTAACAGCTGCTGGGGCCTCTTGCGCGGTTCGACGATGACTGTTCTGTTTTTCGCAAAGTCGCTGTCAACGTTCATTTACATCAGGAAAATTGAGTTTCATGGCCTGTAACAAGTACAATAGAAAGAACTCTCTGTACTTGTCCACTAAAAAATAAAAGACATCTTGTCGCATAACGCAGTGGCACATGGGATTCATAGGCGCTGAAGTTTCTGCTGAAAAAAACTTGTGGACCGGCATTTCATCCTCGCAGTTCTTGCTCTAATGTATTTTAAATTGCCCCAAAAAGTTGTGATTCTGTATTTGTAGTGTCACCTTATTTTTCAAGGTCTATCAATATTTCCCTGTATATAATTGAGTCCGAAAACGTGAAAAGTTTCTTTCATTTGCTCTGCGATCAAAGTCAAATCCCACAAACTAGTTTCCAGAGTACTGTCAGTATGGTAGTGTACCAGTAGCAACAGTAGGTTTTCATTTGCTAAAAAGGTGATGACTGAAATGACTCCCAGCTGTGAGATTTGCTTCTGCAGATGAAGTGACTGCACAAAAGAGGCAATAAATGCAGCGAATTAAAAACAAACTTTAAGGGAGATCTACCACTATACGCGATTGCAAAAACAATACAACTGTAGCCAATTCTACAACATGTACATTTTCCTCTTGGGAAGGTCGCGGGCGTGGCAGCCCTAGGAAGATTTGAAATAACTCACGGTTGTAGGCAACTTCTCTGATATTTCTGCTGGCTCTATACCAAGACGGGATCAAGCTAGTTGGAAAACGTAACCACCTGGTTCTTGATCGACCTCTGGCTTGCTTTGCCGTGGGTGCAACCAGCACGACTCGAACGCCAATTTTTGGGGGGCACTCTAGCCGGGTCACCGAGCCATATTAGCTGGGATCATCCTTTCGAAGAAGTGGCTGAACATTCGGGTATTTATGATAGTCGCAGCGATGCACTTTGTCGCAAAACGTTACTCCGTGAATTCTTTGCAAAAATCCCACCTATGCTGTTTGCTCTTGAAATAGCACTCTTTCGGTAAATTACACAAGATTTCATGACCGTAGGTGAGCATCGGAACAAAAAAAAAACAATTTAAAAACTGACAACTTTGCAGTGTTCTTTAAGGTCCCGCGAGGGACACCATCCCTGGATGCGCGAGACAGCAAGCAATCCACTGGACTTGACAAAAATATACCTTTTATATTTAAAGTTTTGAGAAAAATCTATATACTGTATTTGTGCCTTTGCCGCACTGATAGAAAATCGAAAACTCTTTCCACGCATCCCGTTTAGCCTTTCCGATCCAGTTTTAGCGCTTCGCCAACGTCTGAAGAAGCCTAGAACACCATGTTCTCAAAAAAGTTAGTTCGGGCTGTTTGGGGGGGAATTAGG
>JGI24159J19872_10002954_pt1 | contig 20745 bp, 13 predicted proteins | sample Ectturendosymbi4_FD_19872 | JGI IMG/M metagenome (IMG submission 19872) | reverse complement strand
CAATAGGCAATTAAGCAAATGTTCAAGCCTATTTCAAAAAGCGATGATAAACAGCAAAAAATTTCAAAACTCGTAATTTATATTTGAAATTTCAAAGTTCTCACGGACCCTCTGAAAACGTTTCGCGGGCCCCCAGGGGTCCGCGGACCACCGGTTGAGAACCACTGATCTAGTCTGTTGTACTCTCTGCTCAGTCTACTACTCTACTCAACTGTGAGCTGTTCGTCGGCAACATCGTATAACTGTGATGCAACAACAAAGTTCTTCTTGATTGCAAAACAATGAACAACCAGTGACACAACAACTATCAATATTTCTTTTTCGGTTATTAACTGCACTCAAACTCCTGTGTAACTAACTGGCCTACTTGGAGTCTGAATACGGCACGCTGATCTAAAAAATTTCGTAATGATGCATCAACATATTGAAGCAATACATCATTTCCCCTAAAAAGCGAAGAACCCTCACGGAACCCCACTACATGTTTTGCGGAACACTAGGGTTCCGCGGAGCCCCGGTTGATGAGCACTGAGGTAGATATAAAACCGCAAGTGCTTAAAAATTGCAACGAGAAAAGTTGATTTCGATTTCATAATTAAGTTTTTTCTACTTTTCATTATTTAAGGTTACTATTGAAAGTAACGTAAACGTTACTATTGAAAGTAACGTAAAGGTTACTATTGAAAGTAACGTATACTATTGAAAGTAACGTTAATGCAGTCAGCTACGCGATATCGTCAAATCTTTTCCCGTATGAAAGGTTGCGATTTCGAGTTTTTTTAGTACATGTTTGTCATCCTCCGTTAGGAAACCGGAGTTGGCTCCTTAAAAAAAGTAAGTTCAGCCAATTAAACTAAAACGTAAAGCAAATATGGGAAGTGGATACCGAAAGCAAAAGATCTCCAAGCATTCATTTTCAAAAACCTAACTGACTGCATCGCACACTCACACTTCTCTGTAACTCATGCCAATCTGCACCACTTAATTTGCATGCACTAATTCTGCGACAGTGTGGTCCAACTACAGGTCTGCGGAGAGATTATTTAAGGCCCGCGAGCTTCTCAGTATTGATTTAGTGTTGTGTGTATGTTACACTGGGTAATTTAAGTTAGAACAAGCACAACATTTTTTAATAAAACTGTATAATATTAACGACGTTACGCTAGACCAGGGACTCCAAACTACGGCCCGCGACCCAATCCGGCCCATGAAGACATTTTGTCAACAATGAAAATATAACATATTTACTAAAAATTTGTTGATTTGGTGGAATGCAGCATATCCCCAAACAGTCACATTACGTACGATGTAAGGCCCTCGAGCTGTTGTGTGGTAGCTTGTGGCCCTCCGAAGAGAAAGTTTGGGGGCCCCTGCGCTAGACTGTGGACAGCTGCTGGAAATTAGTGAGTAAAGATATATTTACCAAACTGAAAGATGTCGCGCAAAAATGCACTCGATGTTGGGAATCACACAACGCGTGTGAGAGTACATTTTTCTACTACGAAGCAAGTCAAATCTGGAAACAGAAATCAAACCATAGACGAAATACTGAACGATAGTCTCCGACTTGCTACCACAAACATTGGTAAAGGAACGATAAGGTCAGAGAAACCACGACCACAGGCATCCCACTGATAGAGATTTGTAATAAACTGCCATTTGCCATTTGTCAGGGCCGGCCCTTCCACTAGGCCAACTCACCCAAAATTTTCCAGTTTAAGGAAATATTTGTGATTTTACCCAAATTTGAATGAAGTTGTTCTAATTTTCTCAGTTTCGGTTGTTAAAATTTATCCAAATGATTCTAATTTAATCCAAATTTCAAGAAAGCTGTTATAGTTCACGCAGACATTTCTAAATGTGCTCAAATTTCAGTATAGCTATTCTATATAGTCCAATTTGGAACAAGACTGTTTGAAGTTGCCCACAATTGAATTAAGCTGTCGTGAAACGATGCACTGCACCCAAATGTTTCCCATTCACGTGAATGTTTTTAATTCCACCCAACTTTGAATGAAGCTTTTCTCATTTGACAAAATTCACTTGAAGCTGCTGGATCATATCCAAATGTTCCTAATTTACCCAAATTTTGCTAATTTTACCCAACTTGAATGAAGTTTTTTTTGATTGGTCCAATTTTGAAGGCTGTTGGAATTGCCAAATGATTCCAGTTCACTTAAAAGCTGTGTCTATTTTGCCATCAGAGGCAAAAAAGAATGGTAAAATAGTCTCAGCAAAGCTTTTGCCGTTGATGGCAAAATAGACACTGCCTCACTGAAATGTGAATGTAACTGTATAATTTGCCCAAATGTTGAAAATTCTTGCCCGAATAGAGGCCACTTTTTCAGCGTTGGGGATGCAACCGCACCCCCATGCGATACGCTTATGATCTTGGGTAATGAAAGAGTGCTATCTCAACCACAAGCGGCAGAGATGGTATTTTTGCGAAGTGTTCGTGATGTAACCCTTCGCTACAAATTGCGAAGCTGTGTAAATGGTAAAGCCCTTAATAACGTCAAGCCACTTATCTTCCGCATAGAGATCTCGGCTACGATAGTTCGGTAACGTAGCCAGAATGTCCCTGGAAATATCGGCGAGGCAAGTCCTGCTCACTACACCAGTGGTCAAACGGCCCAGAGGTCGAACAGGGAAAGTGTCGTGATGACATCTCCGACCTTGCTTGTTGCCGTCTTGATGTGGAGCAAGAAAAACTATCTGAATTTGGTTCTAATCCTCATCAGGCTGCTGCCGGGCAATCCTCACTTGAGGAAACGCGGCTATGAAAACGAATGAACTAGCAGATCCTAGAATGTAGATAAAACTGATATCAACAATTTCTGACCAGTTCAGTCGCTATACCTAGCTGGGAGACCAGAAACTAGACGTCATACAAAAGGAATGTGAGCCTACCCTTGCATACAGACCACAGTCTCATTGGGGTCAAACAATTTCACGCGTGACCGCATGTCTTAGTAACAACAGTGGAACAGGAAGAGACATAATATTGAGAAGTGTTTGCCTAACGCCATAACCGTTCTGAGAAGTTGTGAAATCGACAGTTCCGTTCAATGCCACCGTGATTTTCTTTTCAGTAGCAGTGACGCGATCTTGCGTACAACACGCCGTGTAATAACCGCACCAATTAAAATTGACGTTATTTCGAACTAAGGCAGTAGCATAATGTAGATCCAACTGCGAACTTTCCGCGACTCTTGATAGACTTTGTAGATCTCTGCAGCTTGTTGTTGCCAAGATTGTTCTTCCGTCCGGAAGACGGAACGGTGAAAGTTGTAAGTTTAAAAAATAATTTTGTGAAACGATGAAATTATGCAACTGCAAGAGAATGATGGATCAAGCACTGAACCAGGATGCTTGAGTGGTCACGTGCACATTTTTCGAGGTGCAAGTGAATTCCGAGGCGCTTAGAAATACTCACTGAAATAACGGAAGAGACGCCAAACACATACAACACATTTATTACTCTTCTCAATTACTGAAGGTCGAAAAGTTTGTAGGTTTGAATGCTCGTAAATAAAGCTTGAAGATAAAGCGTTTATCTTGTTACAGTTCAGAGCATAAAATAACTACGAGAACCAGTAATGCGACACTTCTATCTTTGAACACAACTGACTTATATAGAACCACGTAACAAGTAAATGACTTCATTTCACATCACAAAAACACTTGTTATTCTTGCCAGAAAATATAAACGCAAAAGGTATTTTCATAGTACGTAAATGTTTCTAATCACAGCGTACAAAAGACAAAAACTGAAACCGATTTGTAGGTAACCTATCCTGAAAATTGATAACGCTCGATGCGCTCTTTCCTCGGCTCCGTTAATTCATGTTCTTGTTTGTGGCGCCGAAGCATGCACGGGTATCAACATCCATTAGATACAAATGGCAAGTGGAAAAGCAATACCTTTGGCTGAAATCTGCAATCTGTGTTGCCAGCATTACCCCTATTTAACCTGCGATTCGAAAAATACCCGACGAAATTGTGTTTAGAGTCCACGCGGTGGGTGGAAAGGAATAAGAGCGAAGAAACGCATCGCAACTGCACAATATCAGCCGTACCGCGTAGTGGACGATGCAGTGACATGATTGAATTTGAGGACTCACGTCATATAGCAATGCGGAACGAAATCCAAAACACTTGATGCAACGCCTTAATTTCCATTCGAACGTGCCGCTCTCATCGTCGCCGTTTGAAGAAAGAACAACAATTAAAACAGGATTCTTGTTCTACAAGCAGTGGTCGCACTTGGCGGTTAAAATCACTTCAGCTCCGGACTCTGTGTACTCGAACAGTTGCCGCATGATTGCGCGGGACATCTCCGTCAGTAGATCACAAGCTCCGTCATCTCCACACACTTAGCTCCGGCTACTTTCTCCTTAGCCCATCCCGGCTGTCCCCAGCCCATTACAAGATCAGACGACCACCGCGTGGCGTATCGAAGCAATTTCCGAGCGCGACATCAAACNGCTGTAGTGGGAGTTTCTAGCCCAGACCCANCTCTTGTCCTGGACGCGTCTCCGCACAAGAAGCGCTTGCACCGGGCCACGAATGAACACAAACGGCTGCGTTCTGAAGAATGCTTGCGTGCGAGCAATAAATAAGCGAACAAGTTCAGCAAAAAGCTGTAGAAAATAGCCACGAAGACGATGGTGAGGTAGCCGTTTCTGCAAAATGTAACACGGTAATACAGTTGTAGGTTTTGCCAGACGTTTTCATTTGTGGAGAAATGCCCAGGTGTCACGATTCAAAGGCAGACAAAACAAGTGTCTCTCCCGATCTATTCACGTTCAAGTTGAAAATAACAAAAGTCATCAAACGGAAATCACAAGGAGACCTCTTATGTCTTTTTCCAATCATACCAAATAAACTTGCCCAGGAACGCAATGCATGCATGCGGGGGCAAGAGCAAAAGTCTGTGGATTTATGCAACCAGACGCGCAAGAAAGCACACACCAACCGAGCATCCTCCAATACCAATGCAAACTTTTGAAAACTTTGAAAACCAACTCGTAGTCCTTGCGAAAAATTTGCTTTTGCCGCATTGGTTTATTGGTTATAGTTCACGGTTGTCAACACAACACTTTGTGTCGACAAACTTCCCGATACCTAGACCACCGCCCTCGGATATACATGCCAACAATGCAATCAATAAAGCTTTACTTGAATCTGTTCGTATCGTATCCGGTGCAATTTTTGTTGTCTCCGCATTCCACCTTCCACTCAACGCACGTACTGTCAATGACGGCTCCACTGATTATAGGGGCAGGAACCAATCCTTCAAACAGGATTATGGTTTTAAGCTATGATCAACTCGTAATCACTAAACTATGTCGGCATTAAACTACGATCAACCCGCAATCACTAAATAATCACTCGACGTCGTAACGGAAAAGGAATATAAAAAAGATAGAGAACTTTGTCAACACGATTTAATACTTCGCCGCGCAGAAAAATAGCGATTGAATGAGTTGAATATTTCTGTAGCACGAGTTGATAGCCTGTGTTAATGGTTGACGGCCAAGTGAAATCTAGGAGATAGGCAGAACTTCTCTTTCTATTAAAAGGACTTGCTGGAAGCGAAAAACCAACTACCCCAGGATCAATGCAAAAACGTGAAAAGTAAAATTAGCAAATTTGTTTTGGGGGAAGCGGGGAATGCCGAAGTCTGTATAGGTTCATTTTTTGATGCTGTGCAAAATCGCAGTGGTCACGTGCACTGATTTGAAACAAAAAATGATTATAGTGGAAAAATATTCTCTTTCTCACGTTTGGCGAAGTTTTTCGAATGGATGCTTAAGTTCACAGATCGAAAATCATACGTGTCTGGAAAATGAAATTCTCGATAAGGCTGAAACATATTTACTTTAAGAATTTCTTTCGCTACGCTATTTACATACGGTATTGTTCATGGACCACAAGCCAAGCTTATTAGGCGCAGTGAGTCATATCCCAGCAACGCCATACGAGCACACCACAAGTAGCGTCAGACCAACTATTACCGTCACTAAATACTTGTAGGCGGTGCTTAAAAACTTGCTCGTGGAATGCACGCAGACAGTTTGAACTTGGTTTGGTCTAAAAGCGATTTTTACCACAAAGCTGGGCCGTGTGAAATCACCACATAGGGCATTTTTGCAAGTCGACAGAGACTGCCATCGAAACTGAAATTTCAGTTTTTGAAATTGAAACGTGCGAAATTTCACTCTTGACTGAAATTTCAAACGTCACCAACTGCACGAGCGCAGGATTACGTGGTAAAGCAAAGACAGATGTCGACTCCAGGTATTTAGTTTCGCTTCGAATAAATCAAATGCGAGCGTCATGAGAGTTAGGCATGACGACCGCCATGCTTTGGTTCGTTTCAAAGAGCCATCGTTTGCCTAAGGAGCTTATATCACCGGAAAGGTATTTGAAGTCCATAAAACCACTCCGGATATGCTGGTAACACCCTGTTTGCAATTCTTGAGGTAAATCTGGCTACAACAGAACGAGAACAATAGTTCACCTACCCTCACCAAGTTATTTCTACATTCAAAAATAGAATCAAAATCACCAACAAAAATCGTTTTCCAGCACAGGAAAATCATATTGGAGCTTGTGCTTGCCAATAATCAAAGAAAAAACGAAGATGCCTGTGGTAATTTGGCGTTATTGTGAGTTCCGTACGGTTGATGTGCTACTGCCGAGGGCAACATGTGCTTTACTGTTGATTAAAGTTCAACGTCGTGTGAATGTTCCTTGCTGTTTCAAACACTGGCGGTGTGTGGCTATTTGTCGCTTTGTATTCGCTTATTTGATGTGTGGCTTACACGTATCTTGTGTTCGCAGACGCTTGTGTTTATCGAAGTTTTCAGTTAATTAATGCCGTATTTCTGTACGGCAAATCGGTTCATTACAATTTAATTAACTGAATAGCTGGTATGGATAAACTTACGAAACCCTCTAGCCGGAATCTGGATCCGAGCTCAAGTACAGTAGTGCGTCTGAGGCAGTGATTTTCAACCCGGGGGTCGTGTGCCTTTTTTCTAGGTGTCGCAAGAGCTTCTGATAAAAATATTCATAATTACTTTTCTTTTTTATGCTTCGTATATGGAACCATTTTTTGTCGTAGCAAAAATAATAGAGATCACCTGACAGAAATGATAGCGTACTTTTTCATTCAAAACTGTTTTCGAAATTTTCAGTTAATTAAAGCCACATTTACGTGCGGCAAATCGGTTTCATTACAATGCCCAGAGCTTTAAAAAGTTTTAACAGTAGTAGTAAATTGTTTTGAAACAGAAACCAAAGAAAACGCTTTGATCTCTTTCAAGAAAACACTTAACGTTCCTATGATAATGGTCGTGACAGGAAAAGAATCAATTTCTGTACTCTAATTTGTCATTAAGACATACATGCCAGCAAATGCAACCAGAAACGGCGACGATCCCTAAACGTTTTTACATGATTTTTACTTTTCATTTCCGTCAGTAACAGGAAGCGAAAAGCTCGAGGTCTGCTGCAAATTTTTCAAGCAATCAGGCGACTCGGTTTTCATGGTTCTGCGATGATGCGGACTTGCACATACCTCTATTCAAGTAATTAGTTTTCCACAAAGGCGGATGCGTTCGAATCAATTATCAAACCTTTTAGATAGGAAATCGACTTCACATAACTCTATGCATCGTCAGTCCTGAAACCTGCTAGCGAAGCTTACGGGTAAAATGTTGAAAGACAATAGCAAGGGCAGAGAAAAACGAGCAAACTCAAGAATAAAATGGGTAAATCAAAACACAAGCTGGGGAAAGTAAAAGCTGGAGACTACGCCGTTCCCCAACAATTACTTTCGTAACCGAAAAACTACCTGACGCCAATCACAGAGCAACAAAACCACAGCTGCGAGCAACGCAGCGATGATTGACACGCAGCGTAAGTAGAATGCGCAGGAATAGTTTTTCGGTTTTGGTGAAAAGCAATTAATTGTCTCAGAACGGCGCATTTTCCGGTTTTGCTTGCCGTATCTTGTGTTTTGACTCACTCAATTTAGTCTTGGGTTTGCTTTCTCTCCCCTTGTTTCAGCCCTTCAGCATTTCACCCGTAAAGCATTGCTTGCAAGATTTCTGGACTATAAGGATGCGTAGAGTTACGTAAATCGATTTTTTCTGTTAAAAACTTTTTCTGAATGATTCAACTGCGTTGCTTTTGTGGAGACGAGATGCTTGAACCAGAAGTTTTTATTTTTCAAATGAGCATTTTACGGTTAGTAAAAGGTTTACTTGTTCAATACGCAATTGAATCCCATGAAAAGTAGACTGGTTGCTTTTTTTCAAAAGCATTGCTGTATTTTTTATTGAAAAAATTTCGCACAAATTGTAAAATAAAAAATAAAACATAATGCGTTGTTTTTGCACACGCAATATCAATACCCGAACATATACCTGGGCAACGGGTGGTACTGACAAGACTTAAACTTTCCACTTTGGAGCAAGCCATTCCAGTAAACTTTTGGGTTTTTAGGGCAAACCTCTCACCCTCTTTGAAGACAAGAAAATGTACATGAATGTTCCAGGGCAGCATTTCCCGAACTGAGTTCCGCGGAACCCTAGGGTTCCATAGACAAATCTAAAGGGTTCCACGAGCTATACTTTCCAGTTATAAGAAAAAACTGCTGATAAGAAAAAAAACTGCAGTTATAAGAAAAAACTGCTGGGTGCTACAGGCCAGAGCATGTCCTTATGGCAGCTGCTATATCGCTTGATCTACCTTGCTTTATGGTTACTTTTATTGTGCATAATTTTGTTTACAGTACGAAACTTTAATAACGGCAGTTTGGGTGAAAAAAAGCGTTTATGTTTACTTGGCAGATCTGGCGGGGGTTTCTTGTCCACTTAAAATAACCTTGCAGTGTTCCGCGGACAAAAAAGTTTGGGAACCACTGTTATAGGGCATTTATTTGAGAATGGTTAAAATGGCCATCCCAATTTTTCATGCTTCCTAATCCTAGCTAAATTAGGGGAAGACAGTAACGTCAAATTTTGTTAACTCTTAAATCTTTGTTTTTGTTGAAATCTAAAGCGCTGGCATTGACGATGTAGTTAACTTGGCCGAAAATTGCCTGAAAGTGCAAAATTCGTGTGTATACATTTTCACTACTCAGAAGTTGCTCAGGGCAAGCAAAAAAGTAATAACATTTTCCCCTACCCATTCAAATAATTTCTTCGCTTTTCAGTACTGAAAGTGGTATTCACAAAAGCGTAGCACATTCGAAACCGACCCACAGTTGATTCTCCTGGCATACCTGCTACCACGCTTCTGATAATTTTGTACCAGAAGGCAGTCGATAAACATTTACCAAACTCTCTCATATTTGCGAGCTAAGTAAAAGCTCTTTAAGCGCCATAACTACAATCATCAACCACAGCTTACCAAGAACTCTCATTATTAAAAACATCAATCCGATGCCGGTGCATTTATCTTCGGGGGCGACCAATCTGCACATAAAAATTTGCCTTGAGCCAGTCTTGCCAAATTGGATGCGTTGTTAGCCTGACAAAATTTCTTAACCGCTACAGTGAAGCATGAATGGCACAATCCACACCAAAATTTTACATTTAAATTCAAAGCTGCTCCAACGTCAGCTCATTACATGCACGAAGTTGGCAAGTTATTCGAAAAACTCTAAACCCAACAAAATTCAGGACAAGTTGTCTATAGATCTGACACGATAAGCACTTGCGACAAACGATCGATTGAACCAAAAGAGTTTTACTTCAGTGGCTTATGTCCGTAGCCATGCTGCAGGTGCTCTTTTGTAAGTCAAGAAAAAATCATGCACAGAAATGACTTATTTTAAAAAAAAGACAACGAAATAAACGCACCTCAACACAACGGTGTATATTGGAGTGACCATGTTTGACGCAATAAATGCAGCAAGCGACACAACCACAACAAATCCGATCGCCACAGCGTCGCAGTCCGAACTGCACCCGTGCAACGGGGAAGAAGTGCCGGCTGTTCTGTTATGCAGCGGATAGCTGCAACCCTAGGAAATTTTCAAGGAAAATTTAACTTTCTGTACAAATCGTAAAAAACGAAAATGCACACACTCTTAAATTTGTTCATCCGACTCACTTTTTAGATAACCTTTTCAAGCTTGGCTCAAAAACTAGTGTTTCTGAAACAACGTACTCACTACTCACGGAGTATAAAACGTAAGCGTCTTCAATGTAACTCAAATTTTCTTTGAAACTGAATGAAATTACATGGGCACATTGACGCTTTCTTGACCTCATGAATACCAGTTAGTCGACATCAGACGCAAAACGCAGCATCTATTCACAGCTACTTCACTTTATTGGAGGGCGACACGCTCAGCATCTGCGGTTGTTACTTAATCCGGATTGAGCGGTGTCGCTACAAGCTACGTCAAGGGGTTATGACGAACTTGAAGAAATCAGTTCTTTATACTTACATCTTTTGGTGTGTTGCACGAAAACAGGAAAGAGGCTCCTATTGGCAGCAGTGCTACCGCTGCGCAGATTACGACGAACTTCAACATCTGCCGCTCCGTCCACTTCAACCGCTTGGCGATAAATCCTCCAGACAGCAAGCCAGCGCATAGGACAGGCGGAATGGCTAGACCTGTGCGACATAACAAGAGCGCATCGTCAGTGACCACTACTATGCATAAGATGTGCTTGAGGTAGGAGACAAGCTGGCGAATTTTACGCAAATCGCGGTCACCCTGCAGAAAACGAGCCCACCCAGTGAGTTTTGTGAAGTGAATCTGAACTGCAGCTCGCTTCCAACACTGACGTTCTGCTCAGCAACAAAAATGATAAAAAATGCGTCATTAGTTGTTCAAAACCAAATCCTACCTAAACGCACCTATAACTAAAACGTGTATTTGGGTCACTGAGAAACGCTAAACGAAGGCCTTGAAGTTAGTCAAACATGAAATCCCACCCGATGGCTGGAACTTCACGTCGCAACGAACGTAATTTTGGTTGCAAATAAATCAGCACGTGCGCAACAGCCCACCTACTAATTCAAAGGAACAAGTCAAATTTGACGTCAAGTCTGAGGAAACAAGAGCAAAGTTGAGCTTTCACCCACTTCATCTGGAAACGCCGAATTTGTTTACCACGTTGAAATGAGCCCTGAGGGTCGTCACCAGCGGATGGGCACTCCTATTTGCAGTTGTTGGTACCCCACAGCAAGTATGATGGCCGTTTTTAAGCTCATTACCTGAAGCGTGCCTCACCATTTGTTTGTGGATTCTAAAACATTGAGAAGCACTTGAATGAACCAGTTTAACATTTCGTAAAGCAAAATATTAACCAACAAAGTGATAGCTGACGCAACCGTTGTAAGCTAAGCAACTAAATTCTGAGAGATTGAAAACCAAACGCTTTCCTTCTTATATGTTCCAGACATGTGAAAGGACAGACAAAAATCTCAAATAATCTTTGTAGTCCCCAAGATTTTGCTTTCAGCCAACTCAATTCGACTTTATCTTGATTACCAGCGTATGTCAAATCTTCTACGCCGACAACACTTATAAACGCAAATGAAACGGCACATCTTCGAAAGGACTTTAAAGCGGTTGGGGCAAGTGAATCAAGAACGCTGCGCCTGGAACGGTTTCGATGCGCGTACAAAGCTTCGTGCGTGGCAACTCAAGCTTTGTACCCTGACCGAGCGGCATCGCAGTGATTGCTTTGTCCTGGCCTGTAAATGTTTGATGGTTGGCGAATCGAGCGCATATTAGGGCAATGTGCGACTTCTTCGGCTGTTGTCCGCTTCCCGGCTGCGGTTGTTCCTACAGACGACGACCTTGTTGGAGGAAGTGCCAATGAAGTACTTCGAGTTTGTTGTAAACAGACTTGAAGAAAGCAACGCGGCCGGCAAAAAGGTCACATTCGCAGTTGGGGATATATTCGAAGATGAGCTTCTCATTACGCTTCGTACCGAAATTTTTATCATTTAATGCCAATTTCTAATGGACTTTAACCTGCGCCTATGATTGTTGAGGTAATAAGCACGCTACGAAAATATGCAACAATGCTGCAGAGAAAGAAAAATAATTATGAAACACGCCCAAGTTTTTAAGTTTTGTCTACATTAGCCATGTTTTGGCCACTTAGTCGGTGTTCCTTTCGGCAAAGAATTGAAGCTGCGACTCCTTGCACAGCGTAACTGTACCGCGGTCTTTGAAGAGTTTGACCAAACTGTACTGACAAAAACATGTTAACACAACATTGCTAAGATGTTGAGACAAAATTCCATGTTTTAGAGAGTCTTTCAGTAGAACAACACAAAGTGTATAGATAAAAACTCAATCCGGAAATGCGTAAAACTTGGCAACGAACAAGAAGCCTTGAGATTATGTGTTCAAACGTCCGCAACACTTGCTTCGAAGCGAACTTCAAGGCGATCGAACAACTTGGGTTTCAACCTGTGTTGCTTTAATGACGTCAAAACGTGTTCCAGGCGGAAAGAATCATTTTAAAGTTGTAAAGCTGTCCACATCGAGTCCTGCTCTGTTTCATGCGTTTGAATTTCTTTTAAGTGTTTTCGCCACCAAGAGCGCACAATTGAAACGTACTTTGTATCTTGCCCACTCAGGTGGCTCATAGTTTCCGGCACCAATCCAGCAGTGTCCGATGCTGGAAGGTCACGGCTAGGCTGGCGTTCTGCACCACGGTGAATTTTTGCAATCAAACATTGATTATCGCATTTCAAAAGATTACTTGTTAGCCACGTGACAGGAGGCAGAACGCCAGGCATTGTCGTTGCGCCTCGCATCCGGGAGGTCGGCGCCAACGTGACTAGCCTGTGAAAGCAGTGGCCCACAGTCACGGGCTTGACAATTGCGCGTGCAAAGCTGTCGATTAGCAGTGAGCGAGTTGCAAAACGGCTTCTGCCCTTTCAAGTTCGACAGCAGTACCGTTTTTGGCCTTCGTGAAGGTTCACTAAGCTCACAGTGCTTTCTCGTGAGAGAATTACGGTAGACAATTACAAATATTAATACACGGTTTCCATTTGCAGCACAACTAACAGCTTAACCTCGATATGCAAAAACATTTGCCGTGCAGTGCATCAACCAGATCCGCGCGAGCACGGCAATCGTTTTCAGCCACTGCGATTTTAATTCTCGCTCCATGCCAATTGCGTACATACCAGAAAAAGTTCAATTCTGCGCGATGGAAAGCTATTGCAAATTGCACTCCTGCGTTTTGGGGGATATGCGGCGCACACACGGCCGACCGGTGACAGTTTTGCGACCTGGCCAAGTTTCAATAGTTACATGTCACGCTAAAACAGTGGTTTTCAACCTGGGGCCGCGACCCCCAGAGGGTGGTGAACCAATTTTGGAGAGAATGCGAGTAGATATTTACGTACACAGCTACATTTTCTTCGAGTTTCAGATTGGGTCGTTGGGTTATAGTGGGTTTTTGTAATGGGTCGTAATACAGAAATGGTTGAAAACCACTGCACTAAAACATTCGGGACATGGAAACCAAGGATTCTGCGGCCCTTGATGGATACGCTCTATCTAGGTGGCGGCCTAGTTAACCTAGTGCAGTGTGGTCCCCCTACAGGCCCGCGGGCCACATGTGGCCCGCCACAATGTTTTCAGTGGCCCGCGGAAGCATTCCGGAAAAATCTTAACATTTGAAATTTGTTGAAAAGCGTGTGAGGTTATATTTGTCTCATTTAATTGCTTGCGCTGGATAAAGTGCCTTTGCACAAGAACAACGAATGATACCTTTTCTGTATACCATTTTGTTTTATTTATTGATTTTACGATCAAATTAGAAGGTACGGCGCGCCGCCAACCCTCCTCTAAGTCACCTGTCTGGATAGCCTCTGCTTTTTCAGTGCCCCGGCGTTCGTTGTCCTGAAGAGCACATAAATCTGTCTATCTATCCACAAAACACAGCCTTCTCAAAGTGGCCCTCGAGCCAAATTAATTGCCCATCCCTGCAACAGGCAATTTTATTAGAACAAGCGTAACATCTTTTAATCAAAACGCACAATATTTACAGTGTTAGAGACTGCAGAGAGCTTGTGGAAATTAGTCAGCAAAGACAGATTTCCCAAACTGAAAGATTTCGCACTAAAAATGCACTCGATGTTTGGAAACACATGCGTGTGTGAGAGTGCATTTTCTACGATGAAGCAAGTCAAATCTGAAAACAGAAATCGGCTGGCAGACGAAACACTGGACGATAGTCTCTGACTTTTCACCAGTAACACTAGCATTAGCATTGATAAAGGAACGATAATGTCAGAGAAGTCTCTACCACAACCATCCCTCTGACAGAGATTTGTAATAAAATGCTATTTGCTACTGTGTAATAATTTCAGTGACGCACTCACTTACCTTCCCTTTTTTAGTTTCAAATGTTGTGGATCTGTTGCGTTGTACATCATTTTATTAGAAGTGGCCCGCGAGTTGTCATATTTTTGTAAAATGGCCCATAGCTTAAAAGTAGTTGGACCAAGCTGGCCTAGTGGAAGGGCCAGCCCAGGGCCCACTCCACGTACGAGTCTGTTCGAGCGAAAGCCTTGCACTCATTTCAACTTCCATCCCACAATGCTGAAGCTTTGTAATTTGGCAGATAAACAAAAGCTTATTTCGATGTGATTCACTGCCACGGAGTTTTTCTACTGTCATTGCGCGTGATCCAGATTTGTTCGTTGCCGCTAAGTTGTGGAGAACAAAGCTGACCGAAAAACTTCATGATCCATGAAGAACCACATGAAGAAGCTTTTCATTTAAAGCGTATCCGAGCCGCTCTGTTAAGCGCACGCTACTGTGCTCAGAAGATTTGTCCTGCAGCTTTGCCTCACCACTTTGAACACATTTCTCCGATCAGGAGAGGAAAGAAAACGAACTGTTTGTTTACGCGCTGGGCAGTCTTTCAACTAGAGTCCTGACTTTTTACGCTGAACCATTGTATTTACCCACAAACGCTGTCACGCTTGACGCACCCAGCTTATTTTTCATTTAATGTTTCAGTGCCTCATAATCACATTGGAAGAGTGAAACTGTGGCCGCTAAGCGGCATGCACACTTGTTTAAAAAATGCGAAAGATGTCGATTCCTGGTCGGCTTCGGACTTACTACATTTTTTCTACTTGACCCCCCTGACCAGGAAAATGTTGAGGCACCTCAATGAAGTGGATACCAATAGTTGAATTTTCAAACCTGCACTAGCAAGTATTTTGTTTCAGGGACACTCAATAAGCTTTCTCAGGTACGAAGTCTCCACAAATGTGAGTGCGGCTTGCATTAAGAGGAAATTCGCGTACGTTATTCGCGAGTAAAATTTTCTTTATTCGGTCACCTTCTTATTTCTCAAAAATGCTCATGAATCGATTAGCCTGTTGAAGAATGTCGCTCCATGGTTGATGGTGCTCAGAAAAGTTTCTTTGCGAAGCTCACATGAACATTTCACCGTACCGTTGAAATTTTCATGCAGCTGAGCCGTGAGCCCACAACGCCTTCAACACGTGCTTGAATATTTGTCTTAAAATAAGGCCTGATTTTTTGCTTTTTTTAAGCGAGGCAAAAAACTGGTCATACCTTTGCAACGGATAATGCTCGCTGACGCGCAAGGGCCAATGCCGCGTTCGACGATTACCCCAGGTTTGATGCACAGTTGAATATAGCAAGGAGACTACAGAGGAAGAGATGCGGGACGGCAACTCGTGTACATAAGTGGCTTTCGTGTCGTAATTTGAAGACTTCCACGTGAAAGCATTAATCCGCTAGCACGGAACACTGGTGGAACGAACCAGAGCAGTATCATGCAAGACCGAGCTCAAGTTTTCAAGAGAAAAGCTGTAGACACAAATTTTCTCTTTTTGCGAGAGCGGACGCTTAAGGCCACCCATGGAAACGGTATTAACCACCGTGCAATTTACCTACCTTCCTACTTGCCACATCGTCGTCCGCAGATTTTCTGGAGAGTTGAATTACAAGCTACACATCGCCGAACACATTTCGTCACGCTTGTTTTAACGTTTTGTGTGACGGTTTCCATTTTGGCATGGTAAGCTGCTCAAGCATAAAACTCAGCAGCTGTGCAGAACCATGATAACACGTGTTGGAAATTACTGTGCCGGTAATTTGTGGTTGGAGCAGCTGGTATACAAAACAAACTATCTCAGAAGGGCTAATTTTATTCTAAGTCTTTTACTAGAAAACAAAGTCATTCTGAAGATATCTAAAGTTTCGAAATGTCATTCTGAAGATGTCTGAAGTTTCGACATTTTTCAGAAAATAATGATATTTTTCAAATTAATTCGCTTGCGTGCAGTGATCGTTCGCTTGTTTGACTTTTCTCGCCAGGAGCTTCTGTTTCAACCAGTTGGTCAACATCTCGATGGAATGTGCGTAAACTATATCAAATCCAGCCCTACGCGTGACGCAAGACCTCTATCGTGTTGCCACTGATTTGCATGCTTCAACGCATACGGACCGGAAAGTGGGGCGCGAGACAGTCCGTGCCAAGATCACTGAAGATCATTTTTGGTGAATCACGCGCCGGATCTCTTTGCACATTTTGATGAAACGTGGCGTCTCTGATCAAATCTGTGATATCTCGCGTCTACCATCGGGTGCAAAACGCTTTGTCCGAATTGAAAAACAGATGCGCGGTAAACCTGCTTTTCTTCACCGGCACTTCCACAGTTACGTGAACCTTTGAGGTATGCATTGCATTGTGACAGCCGACAGCTCAAACAAAGCGCCGAGGGAAACAAGAATGCAACTGAAGAAAGAATCGGCAACAATCAAAAAATGATGCAAGCGCGATAAAAACCACAAACTTTAAATTGGTCCTTCGTTATGTGCCACCCAACTATTGACAGGGTAATTCAAAACGTTTTGGCACTCGTTTTGATACAAACAATTCCGACCTGTGCATGCTTTTTCATCACATAATCTGCTGTTGCCAAATCTCAATCCTAACGTGCGTGAGTGGCAAAGACCGCGTGAAACCTCGCAACTACAACAAACAAGACTTCCGAACAGATATTAACTTCAAAAGCATTTGTTTGCCGTTAGTGCCGGCAAAAAGCCGTTCCATATAATTTACAACGCCCAATCAACGAGTGGTGAGAACCACCATTGATTTAAACTCGGTTGTGGCCCGCGCTCTCACAAACATTCTCATCCGAGTACCAGGCGCCAGATTGGATTATCTGAGGAGCATGTTTGATTGTCTCATAATGCGTGCTGCGGTTCAGTGCACTGTCGGACAACCAGTCTTCCTTCCGAGCCACCTCGTTTAACTTTTCGTGGGGCCTAATTGGGCAGGTTTATATATATCTTGATCTCTTGACCGAATGAGCAGTCCGTTTGTTTTGCTGCTGTGTTTGCATTACTTAAAGATCAGAAAGCAGAGACAAAAAGGTCAAAGAAATCCTGCCTGCCCTGAAACCCGTGTGTGTGGGCAAATTTGTAACTATAGTGTTTTCAAACATTACACACAGTTTGAATAATACTTTTCGATTCTACTTTCAACGCTGAAGCCTTCTACGTAGGCGAAAAAAGATTATATTTGAATAAGGACTGCAGATGCGTATTTCTACGTAAAATCGATTTCGTATTAAAAATTTGCCGATAGATTCCTTGCGTATTCCCATTGTGGAGAGTACGTACTTGAAAAACGTTTTTCGCAATTCGGCATGTGTGTATTCGACAAAATTTTTCTGTGATGTTTTGTGAAAACATTGAAACGTTTAGTAAAAATAGCAAAAATCATTATCATAAAAAAATAAAACACTGCTCAATTACGTGGACCAGGTTGCTGGTTTTCCAGAGTATCGTTCAATAATAGCGCAATACAAAACTATAACCAATTTTTCAGAACCGCAAACAACAGCAACTTCGTTTTTCGCGGCCAACAGGATATATCAATAGGTCATGTCCCGCGCGTTTCTTTTACGTTTTTGCAAATAAAACGCAGCAACGTCGATTGCGACATACCGAATGTTAAATTGGCTGAACTGGCAGACTTCCGGAAAACTTCCTGGAGAAACTTAGGCATGAAAGCAGTGAGAGCACCGACGACAAACATCAGGCCTGAATAGCCGAGCACGATGAGGAGATAGACGGGATTGGTCACCAAGCGTCTGATGGTGTCAAAAAAATCTGTGAGCAATCGTTGTTAGCTTTATTGCAAGATTCCGATGCAACCACAGAAACGTACATTCAAACGGAGGGTGGACGGTTAAACGTTGGTTCTAAACACCTATAAATTCCCCTCTGTAAGCTTAAAATTGGTGTCAAAATTACAAAGCAGCAACGTTAGGTTATGAAAGGTCTGTTTTTCAAATCGTTTTCGGAATGGAAATTGAATATTTCGGAAACATATGATATATGATCATCGGAACGCACCAAAAATTGATGCTCTTCTTTCGTTTCACACCAATCGCAACATTTGGGCAACACTTCTGTGAGTCAGGGGCAGGCAAGCTTTTTGACTCGTTGCATTGCATTCAAAGGTAGACAGCGGACGGAACGAGAAGAAAATGGATGGTTTGCTTATGTAAACTAATTTGAATGAGATGTAAAATACGAATTGACGGTTTTAAGATAATTTGGACAAGTTCATATTGACAGATTAAGAGCTTTACGGGTGCCCGCTCCCATGCCTTTGTCCATGCTTGGTAAAGGCGAGTAGCTTTCTGGTTACCAGCCGCAATAACTATGTTTTATAACAACGCAACAGCAGAACAACACCGCTATTCTCCCAGTGACTTGCCTTGGCAAAATCCAACACGCGGGGTTTCACGTTGGTCTTCTTTCTTGTCGCTCATCAATAGCAGCGAACAGTTCGAACTTTTTTCAGTAAGGTTTGCTTTCTTTGAGACGTTGTCTACTTTCACGACAGCACCTGCTGAAGAGTTTTTCCAGTGTACATCAATCGCGCCGTTCGTGAGTGGTTTTGCAATGTCGCTCGCACCGCCGTCCACGCATTCCTTACATACTTCTTCCTTTTTCATGGATTTTGGAAATAGAAACAGTGGCAACGCTGCTACAAGCACCCAGGCGCCGATTAACAGATAACCCAACCACCAAGCACCAATCCACGATCTGTCTTTCGTCGTAATCGTGACAGTATCTGCAAAAACATGCCACAAAACTACTGTTTCCGCACTGTTGCAATATCTTGTTCAAACCAGCTCGACTGGAGTAGGTTTGGACTGTTGTCAACTGATATCTAGAAATGTTATCAGTGTTAACAACAAAATTGCTTGGAAGTAACAGTGGTTTCAGCGTTTCCTTTGGCAAACTTTATCGAAAAACCTGTCGATTTTCGTCTTGCGGTTGTGCTATAGTGGATATTATGCTGTAGTATAGCGCTAAATATGTTCGAAGCCAGCAAGCATTTCAGGTAATTTTGTCCGTTTTCATTTATTATAAAAGTTAAGAAAATCAAAAGTTCGATTGCCAACTGTTATCAGGTGAGAATGTGGCGGCTCAGGCGAATTTGCTTTTTTGAAAAAATAAAAATAAAAAAACTGTGAGAAACAATGAAAATGAGGTGTACGGTTTTAATACTAGCTTAACATACATACACCGCTTAACAATTCGATAGCAAACAAAATGTAAAATACACATTCTTGTTTCGTAGTAACTCACAGTTTGCTACCTACAACGAAGAAAGAAAAATGCGAAGTAGTCATCATCATATTACGGCAAACAGCAACCGACGTCACGCTGGAGTGCGAAAAACAAAACAGATGAAATGCGGCGATAAAAAAACAGATGTTAGGAACAGCTGTGCCTGAAAGCCTGCTTCGAGAAGAGGTGGGGGAGCGAGATAAACAGAATTGAAGGATTTGGATGGTCGCAGGTGAAACACCTTTTGCTGATGATGCCACACCACGCGCCCGGCCGGCTGTGATGCTTACATACCGAGGCACCACATGAGAGAACTTCACTTGTTGACCTATTTTCGTTGCGCCCGCCATTGTTACGCCAATCCATTCTATGACGCTCTCGTTCATCACTCGGCACTTAAAGCAAGGCTTCCTAGATGTTGTGAAAGCGCAGGGTAAGTCATTCTATGGCTGTTTGCGAAAAACGCAGCTTGTGGGAAGAGCTCGTTTCTCCCATCATTTGCAGAAAGATCGTTGGTTAGCAGACTTACGAGCAGGTTACACCACAGGAAAAATTGCAAATGAATAACAGACTGTTTTTTTTTCGGTCATAGACCGAAACGTTTTTGAAATGACCGAAAAATTAAGTCATTTCGGTCAGAATGTGTGAAAATATAGGCTAAAAAACACTGTTATGACAANTTTTAATACAACTGTGAGCCAAATGACCGAAATGTTTCAGTGACCAAATTGTCTCAGCAAAAATGACCGAAATNTTTCAGTGAATAAAAAANCAAGAANACAGATAAAAAAATATCAGGCCATCGTTAAGTTTTACATTTTTCTACGATTGTTGGACGTGATATACACAGCTTCCAGCTGTTCATTTCTTTATCTTGGTCAAAAATAGTCCAGATATTAGAAATCCTATTCGTGTATTTACAGGAGCACTGTCTGTGCACACTGCACAAGTAACAAAAATCAGCACGCATTGATGTTATTTAATGGAAATCGATTTCGCCATACGGCATCTTCAATCCAAGTAAATTAAAAGTGAAAACGAGTGGAAGTACGCAAAGCAGTGATTATTACGAAACAAAGACAAAGGTTGCGTGAAAAACA